>BNJS01003633.1_pt1 | contig 95949 bp, 101 predicted proteins | sample 8540461 | NCBI WGS metagenome assembly BNJS01 (sample SAMD00202454, study PRJDB9452) | human saliva metagenome | isolation source: human saliva | place: Japan | reverse complement strand
AAACATTTTTTTATTCTTTTGTTTTTTTATTATGTTTGTACACACTCGATAAAAATATCAGATAAATTAATAACACTCCCTCCCTTTTTTATTAATTCTGGTTGCATTTGTTTAACATTCGTTATACAATTATACTAACAGGAGGTGAATAATCATGGCTAAGAGTGCAAATATTAATATTCGTATCGAACCGGAAGTAAAACAGGATGCAGAGAATCTTTTTGGTAGCTTCGGTATTTCTGTTACTGATGCCATTAACATTTTTTTACGTACATCTATTATGGAAGGTGGTTTTTCCGTTCATTGTCAAACAACCAAGATACAACACCGAAACCGAAGCTGCTATACAAGAAGCACGTGATATAATGTCTGGCAAAATTCAAACAAAAAACTTATCACTCCACACAAGAACTTTTTGAAGTTCTAAATGCGGAGGATTAAATCTAATGCTGAAACTCCAAATATCAACCAAGTTCCATAAGGATTACAAACGAATTAAAAAAACGTGGCTACAACCTTTCTTTACTCCAAGAGGTTCTTGACAAACTATGTTTTCAAGAAACGCTTGAATCTAAATATAGGGATCACGCACTTAGTGGTTCTTACAAAGGTTTTAGAGAATGTCATATTCAACCAGATTGGCTTTTTGATTTATGCAGTAAAGGATGATAAACTTATCCTTGTAGCTTCTAGAACAGGAACTCATGCTGATTTGTTCGATATGTAAAATGACTAAGTCACTCATTTAAGAGTGGCTTTTTATTCCATCTATCACCACATCATAACCACCGCGAGTTTCTGTTTTTCTAATAATCATATTACTATTGCCTCCTTGCTATAATCAAAAAGAAAGCCTAGTTTCATCTATGCTCTCACAAAGTTTAATATTAATCACTGTTTAAGTTTATTTTCATCGCATTAGAACTTAATTTTTTTAGTTGTTTCTCATTTCAAAATCACTCACTCAGATTAACCCCCTCTAGTAATTGTTTGACCCCATTAGTAAACAATTGCACCCCCTAAAATAATATACTTCTGCTCATATAACAGCACTTTTTACATACCTACTGGTATAATTGGAAGCACTGCTAAAAAGCTCTATTCTAAGCACTTTTGAGTATATATGTTGCATTGAATTGTATTATTTTTGGAGAAAATCATATCTCCTCCATACGATACAGCATCTTCACTTTAGTATAAGACACTCAAATTACAGGTGGGTGCAAGTGGGTGCATTTTTTTCTTGTTATCCATTCTCTAGTATCAACTCTTAACTATGGATATGTTCCCACTTAGTTGATTTTTTTATCAAAAAAACAAGGCTTACTCCAAGCTACCGATACCTTTTAACGATAGCCGTAGAATAAGCCTTTATTTTCTACACTTTATTTATTCACTGGGTGCAACTTTTGACATCAATACCACGCACTCCACATGTGTTGTCCATAGGATAGGAACACAAATTATTGACCTCGTCGCTTGAATGAGGATACAATTTGTTGTCAGTTTCCTCATTAACTTCCTTGGCATTTTTTCTTCTGCTCTTGAATAATCTTCCGTCCTGAGAATCTTTTTTTCCAGTCTTATATATGATAGTAATCATTGCAGGATCAATTTCACCTTCATCGTTAGTTCCCCCAATGATGATTTTATCTACTATACTTTCAAATACTGCCCTATCAAATTCCTCAAGATATTTATTGGACTCAAGTAATTTTTTAAACCCCTCGAGCCTTTTCTTCAACGCTTTTTCATCAGTGAGTGTTACTTCTAAAGTCCTTTTTTCTGCAAGTAATTTCTCTTTACTAATAGCTATTTCATTATACTTGTCCTGATATATATCCATGCTGATTGACTCATTCAGCCTTAACTCAACAAGATCCTTTTCTTTCTTTAGTATCTTATCAAGTTGATTTGTTATCTTCTTCAGGTCTTTAGCTAAACTGTTGTCTTTCAATTCTTCTTCCACAGTTTTAAGGAATTCATTAGTAATTTCCACATTATTGTGGCATACCTGACGATAGCTTTCCATGAATGCTTTTTCTATGGCTTCTTCTTCAATCCCTTTACTATGCGGACAATACTTCTTTCCGTTTTTAGTAGCATTGACACACTGCCATATAACTTTTGTATACTCTGAACTCGAATGCCAATTTCTTCTTGAAAGATTATGACCGCAAAATCCACATTCAAGCATGCTGCTAAAAGCATATTTTCTTGAATACTTTTCTCTCTTACCGCCATTATTAGCAACGGTATTTCTGTTTTTTGACCTTCTTAATCTAATACCTTGAGCTTTTTCAAAATCTTCTTCCGAAATGATTGGCTCGTGATGGTTCTCTATATAAAACTTATCCTGTTCTCCGAAATTATCTAATCTTCTCTTTGAAATAGGATCAACCGTATAGGTCTTTCCCATCATAAGATCCCCTTTATATTTCTCGTTTTTTATGATTCCTAAAACTGTTGTTTCCGTCCATCTTTTATTTCCTCTTGGCGATAAATATCCTTGTTCTTCAAGTTCTCTGGAGATTACCATACCGCCAACACCTTCAATATATCTTCTGAAAATATATCTTACAATCTCAGCTTCTTTTTCATTGATAGAAATGCTTTTAGTTTCCGGATCATAGTCATAGCCTAAACACCCTTGAAAGCCGACCATTTCTCCTCTTTCCATCTTCATTCTCAAACCTTTTTTGACATTGGCTGAAATGTTCTCTACTTCCTGTTGCGCAACTGAACTTAAAATTGTTAAAAGCAACTCTCCGTCCATTGTTAAGGTGTTTATGTTTTCCTCTTCAAAAAAGACCGCAACATTAAACTCTTTCAACTTTCTTACATACTTTAAGGTGTCTAATGTATTTCTTGCAAATCTTGATATAGACTTTGTAATTATCATATCTATATCGCCGTTCATACAGTCATTTATTAACCTTTGAAAGTCAATTCTTCGATCAACCTGTGTTCCTGTTATCGCCTCGTCAGCATATATTCCGGCAAGAGTCCACTCTTTATTTTTCTGTATAAATTCTGTGTAATGTTCTACCTGAGAATTATAGCTGTTAATCTGATCTTCAGTATCCGTACTAACTCTGCAATACGCTGCCACTCTCTTTATTGAGCGTTCAACACAGCCTGATGCAGTTCTTTTCAGTGTGGTATCACCTTTAATAACTTTTACATCTTTCTTCACTGCATCCGCCTCCTTTTTGTATCTCTCTATGCAGTTCTATTATACCACACTCGCAAAACATTATAAATATAATTCTGTTGAAATGTTGTACTTTTTCATCAGTTTTAACTTTATCTTTCTGTATTCAATATCGTTTTAGTAAATGTTTTAGAGAGCAAGATAGATAGCATAGATAATTGGAGGCTATATCTTAATAGTTCATTATTCATTCTAAATCCTCCTCATATAATTTTATCTAAAGTTTTATGACATTAACGGGTGCTTAGGATAAGCAACATTGGAATCTCACCACCGCCCCTGTTAAGATGAGCCGGCTTTTCACTAAAGAAGTATCATTATCATTACTTAGGTCATTGCTCACAAAGTTATCCTAGTTCTTTGCTTTAAGAGAATTTATTTATCGCTCGTTTCCTTATATCCTTGTCTTTGACAGTATTCATTTAAACCGAAATTCTTCAGCAGGAAAGTTATGGCGTGAAATTTCTTTCGCTCACTAAGTAATTAAAAGTCCCGTCTTGGTCTATTCAATTGTCAAAGAACAATTATTTGAAAGGGATTTTCTTTACATCTTCCTGGTTGCCATAAATAGGCTATATCTCTTATAAAAGTAACGGAGGTCAAACTCCCTTCACTTTATATAAGGAAAGTTTGACCCCTTGGTTACCGAAGTTTATAAATCTTCGATAAGTTTCTTCAGCTTTTCAAGAATTTTTGTTTCTTCTTTTTGATTAAAAGCCGGATGTGTAATATCTTTTAATTTTTGCTACCGAACGAACAGTTTCATCATTGAAGTACAAACGCTCTATGATGTCCCTTTTCTTCGTCGTTCAGTTTTTGATATAGCATATCTCAATGATTCAATCATCATTTGTGTTTCCACAATTCTTGCTACATCAACACTTTCATCGACGATATTGTCTGCATAATGTCCATCATAATCAAAAGAAGAAAATGGTAATACGCAGTGTTCTCTATCTATCATGTAAAGATATTTTTTTCATGCTCTGTTATCTTCCAGTAGGCTTTATAGGCTTCTTCACTTACGGGTATGGCGTTCCCTTTGACATAGATGTAATATTCTTTAGCCATTGTGTTATCCTCCTTTTTTTATGTTCTCTGTTTTGCTTTTTTTGAGAATAAAAAGGAGGACTTCTACACTTTGGCGTAAAAAGTCCTCCGGAAATAACAATTGAATTAGCTTTTATTGTTATTGCATTATTTAATTGTCCAAGAAAAATATCTATATAAAAAGCGAACCAAAAAAAGGCACAATTAACAACAATCTATTTACAAAACATGAATATGCACTCATTCACATTACCTCCATAACTATTTCTACACTTAGACGCCTCCTTATTTTTAAATCAGCAGATGTAATTCGTAATTACAAATTATTTTTTTATTGCCAATCTCAATTTTTTTATGAATGCTAATGGCAAAAGGAATTGTGATGATTGTTGTTATCAAATCTGAAATTGCTTGAGCATATATAACACCATTTAGTTCCATAAATTTAGGCAACAACAAAATGATAGGGATAAATACAATTCCTTGTCTCAATGAATTTAGAAATACTCCCCTAATGCCTTTCCCATAGACAAATATAATGTAGAGTAGGTAAACTGGAATCCAAATGTTATAAACATAATGACACCTGCTCGTAGTGCCGGCACTGATATATTTAATACATTTTCATCAGTGCCAAATATAGATAATATACTTGGTGCAAATATATAAACTATCACAGTCCACAATACGCAAAAATACATTTGTCCATTTAATACTTGCCTTTATAGCTGCTCTCACTCTTTCATAATTCTTAGCTCCATAATTAAATCCGGCTAATGGTTGCAATCCTTTTCATATATCCGAATACAACATTTGTTCCTAATGTTTACAATCCTAAGAACAATCCCCATTGCAGCTATTGCTTCTTCTCCATAAAAAGGACGCTGCATAAGATATTTTTGCTGATAGATATTGTTTGTAGAATTTGAAGTATTAACATAGAGATACCGATCTTCAATACCTCTTTATAAATTGCAAATGTTGGTTTGAAGTTAGGTAATTTTTATCTCAATTAAGTTTTTATCTCCTATAAAAGTAAATGAGATACATTAGACTTGTTATCACTCTTGCTATTAATGTCGCAATAGCTGCACCTCTCACCCCTAAATTAAGTCCGAATATGAATATCGGATCTAAAATCATATTTGATATAGAACCTACAATCATAGCCTTTAAAGAAATTTTAGCAGCTCCTTGTGCAACGGCTAAATTCCCAAGTGTTACATTTACTGTTCCCAAAATACCGCCTACTATGAATATTCCTGTATAATACTTAGAAATTTCCATAATAGATGGAATAGCTCCCATAAATTTCAAAACGCCCTCTAAGTAACAAAACAATGCAATAGCTGTAATTATCCCTAAAATCGCACTTGATATCAGAGCAACTGTTGCTACAATACTTGCTTCTTTTTTATTATTTCCCCCAAGTAGCCTTGATATATAAGAGCCTGCTCCTGCACCAAATGTTAATCCTATTCCTAAAAAGATAAGTTGAATTGGGAACGCAACTGAAACGGCAGCTACTGCCTCTTTCCCAAGTCCAGACACAAAAATAGGTATCAACAACATTATATAAAGCGGCTACCAATAAACTGATAACCATAGGAATACCTAACTTAAAAAAAGTGCTTTATCAATATTTTTCTTCTTTCAAAATTTTTTTATTCTACTTTCGTTCATTTAAAATTTCTCCACTTCTCAATATTTTATTTTTTTGTATTTACGCAACAAAAAAAGGCATAAATACAAAATAGTATCTGCCTTTTTGCTTAATAATTTATAAAAACAAAAGGCTACAGACAAAAACATTGCCTATAGCCCTTTACATTTTTAATTATATATCGAGAAATGCGCACAAAAAAACAAAAGCCAACCAAATGACCTAATTTTTTTGTATTTCCCGATGAAATCTTAAATGCAATCTATTTGCTATACTCTGTACAATGTTTCATCGGTTTCATTTGTACAGAGTTAAGTTTGTTCTTAGGGTGATTTCTTAAGCGAATTCTCATAACAATCCCCTTTCAGCTATATAGTAGTATATTATCATCTTTTTCAAAAAAATCGTCAAAACAGCATACTCACATCAGAAAGTTTCGATTTTTTTCCCGTAAAATTATTCGCTTTATCTATCAACGAACCTCTGAATCCCATTGTAAAAAGCAATGTTACTACTTCTAATTGCCAAAAAAATTTATCTCCTATGTTAACACCCAAAGAATCCATTAAAGACTGAGGAAGATTTACATTTTGTTCCATTCAAAGATAGCCATCCGTACATTCTTCCCTTATATAAAAATAAGTTCTTCTTCTTTTAAACTTCTCTCTGCCAAACATTTATTTCTAACTAATATGCTATTTAATTTTGAATCGGAAAAGTAATGCTTCCGGCATAACACAGAATCCTCCTGTTTGCTTGCTTCCTGAAACAATATAGATATACTTTTCTTTTTCTAATTTGTACTCCTTTATTGCCATAGTCGGCAAACTTAACTTCCCATCTTTTTTTATCTTCGACCAACCAAAAATATATTTCCCACCTTTAGTCATTTGTGGCATTTATCTCACACTCCTCTAAGGCTTTTTGGTAATCCTAATTGCACCTAAGCTATGAATACGAACAACAGGGTGTGAATCATTATCTGCATACCACTGTAATTTTTTTCTAAGTATGGTTTAACATAGTACGGTTTTCTTTTTCCTATTACTCTGAACATTTTCAGGTGCTTCTATCCGTACTCTCTCCCCTTTGTCTTGTATCATTTCATAAAAATAAATCAAGTTTTTTTCACAGAACAGTTCTGGAGCATTTGTTGCAATATTTTCACAAGCCCAAACGAATGCAAGTCTTACTTCATCTACATTATTTTTTTCTCATTTCCATTATTTTTATCTAAGTATGGAACAATCAAATGCTTATCAGCTCTGCCTATTCTTCCAAGTGCATTTACTGAACGCTCTCTTAATTTAGAGCAATCATCATGTAAGTAACTTGCAATATCCGCAACATACTTTTCTACTTCTAAAGGATGATTTAATCCCATTTCTCCAAGAAGCCATAAGACCTTTGCTTTCACATCATCAGAATGATTTTTCATTTAATTTAGCAGCAACTTCATTAATAACTACATTCCAATTTTTCCTTATTTTTCGTTATCTCTCTTAATTCCTTTAGTAGCTCTCTATCTTCGCCTATATTTACCAATCCAAAAAAATCACTCCTCTAAATATAGCTTTCTAAAATCATTTATCCAATCGTTCAATGCTCCTGATAGCAATGCTTGTTGCTTTAAGATAGATTTGGCACAAACAGGAATATTTTTCTCTTTCCATCTCTAACTTGCTAACTGCATTTTTTTGTACTTGTCAATCTCTGTTTCAATATTGTCTATAATCTCTTTGCTTTCATTTTTTTGATAACATTGCCATATTGATAATAACTGCATTAAAAATCTAAGAATACATTGACCATTTGAGCAGATATTTTCTTCATCAATTCTAAAAAAATACTTGTCTCCTTTTTTTCTGTAATGTAATAAATTGACTTTTCAGGCATATTCCCATCTCTTGATAAAATGCCTTTTATATAGCCTTTTTTTCTTCTAACTGAATTACCTTTTTATAAATTGATGGAGTGCTGACTTTTTACCCATTTAGAAATATTTCTGTACTCAACATTCTTTTTGCAACTCATAAGCACTTTGTTCTTTTTCTTTAATCATTCCCAAAACTATTAAATCTATTGTTGACATATCATTCCTCCAAAACAAAAACTACTATAGATTATATCACTATATTTTTATAGTAGTCAATATTAGCTGATCGTGTAAAAAGAGTTTAATATTTGTAAAAATCAAAGGGTTTTTGTATCTAAGATCGTATGAAAATTTCCAAATCTATTAACTAGATTTTCATTTTTATGCTATAATATCTTAAAAAGAATTAAATTGAAGCTTAATGCTTGCTAACTAATCATACTTTTGTAGACCAACTAAGGAAAGTCAATAGTTATTTTTAAAAAATTGTTAGAATATTTTTTTCAGTTACAAAACCCTAAAAAAATGTGCATAGCAAATAAGCCTCATGCATTTTTTTGAGGCAACACTTTTAATAATTTATGCGACCAGCTTACTATTTTCCCGAATTAGTTTTTTTGATGTTCTTCAGGTGTCTTAATTCAAATGATTTTTGGTTTCTAAGAACAGCAAAAAAATAATTTGAACCATCTTTCGCATAATTGCACACATTACAACTTTGTACGGTTTTTTTCAGCTATTTTCTTTTCAAAAATAAGCTCGCATAACAGGATTTAAATACTCTCTGTTACGATTCGGATACATTAGACTTTGCCAACATATGGAGAATTAAGCTGAACATGAGGTGATCCTCGTTTAGAGATTTTATTGTTTTTCCTATTGTATGTTCCGCTTTGAGATACTCCCGGATCCAAGCCAAAGAAGGCAACTAATTCTTTTCGGCTTTGAGAAATTGGATACATCTCCCAGCTCTGATAAAACGACACATGCTGTGTACTCTCCAACGCTCGGAATACTTTTGTAAAAGTACTATTTCTTTATGAAACTTTTCATCTAACAGAGATAGTCTTTTGATTTCATCATTGATTGCTTTCAAAGCTTCCTGTAAACTGAAAATAACACTTACCGTTGTTTGAATAAGTACTGCTGAACTAAGGTTTACTATACAAACTTCAATAGATTTTTTTCAGCTGCTTGCAATAGTTTTTCATACTTTGCTTCGGCATAGGAATAGCTTTTTGTGTGAATTTTCTTTTATCAGCTGAATCATGTCTTGCTTATTTTCAGGAGATAAGACATCTTGTACAGTAGGATATTTTTTTCAAGCAAAGACAAAGGTGTTTTCCCTTGCAAGTCCGGAAATACTTTCTTGTAATCCGGAAAAAGAAATGTCTAAAAAAAGCGATTAAGCGGTTGATGTGTTCCACGATTTCATCCGTCAATTCTTTTGTGTTGTCTGCAAAGCTTTTTTTGATACTGTTAACGGTATCTGAGTGTGTAATTGTTTCATTGTAATTTTTTTAATACGATATAGCAACGCTATATTATATGCATCCGTTTTATCTGATTTGATTTTTTTCGGATATTGATATTTTTCAATGCTCCACTTTGAATCGGATTAATTACAATGACTTCATAATTATGCTTACGGAAAAAAATTAGCTAAAAATTTGATGATAGTGTGCAGTAGCTTCCATGATAATTACTGCTCTGTCTTCATACTCATTTTCTACTTTTTTTCAAGTACAGAGATGAGCGACTGCATACCAATAACATCATTAGAAATTTTTCATTCTTTTGATAATATCATTATTAGGTGATAGAATACAGATGTCACTGAAAGCCTTACTCACATCAATTCCTACAACAATTTTTCTGACATAATATACCTCCTATAATTTGGGATGCCCTGTTAATCCAAAACCACAACAGGCTCACGAGTTATACAGGTAATCAATAAATGAACCTAACCAACCGAAAAGATGAAAGGTAATGGAATGAGGGTGGAGTCTACGAAATGAGTAATTCCTAAGTTGGAAACCCAGCAAGCACATAAAACAATCCCATTTCATCCCTAATATCTATAATTTTTATCATAGATGATTAGGTTCATTTTTAAGAACTATGCTTAGAGCTGTTCTTATACTATTAGTATATGAGCAAGCACAGTAAGTGTACGGACACTTACGAAAAAAATTGATGAAGCAGCCCTTTGGGATCTGCTTCTTTTTTTACGCACCTAACCACACGAAAGTTTAATTGAGTGTTTGGTAGGTGCTATGCAAAGACTTCCCAAGAGCTAACAAAGTTAGCGATTGGTTGAAGTCTACTGCTATCAATTTTTAACTTGTTAGGGTGTACCCTAAGACCCCGAAATACATTCAAAGGAGGATTTACCTATGGCAAATAGAATACGAAATGAAAGACTTGAAATTAAATTAACCGAAGAAGAAAAGGCTCTTTTTGAGGAGAAAAGAAAACTTGCGAAATGTAGAAACATGAGTCATTTCATCCGCAAGTGCGTTTTAGAAAAGGAAATATATCAAGTGGATTTAGAACCCTTTAGAGATTTACAAGGCTTGCTTTCCAACGCTACAAACAACATCAATCAGATTGCAAAGCGTGTAAATTCTACCGGAATAATCTACAAAGACGATATAAACGATATGAAAAAGCAGATTGAATATTTCTCAAAAGAGTTGTGGCAAATACATTCTCTGCTTCTTAACAGAACTTCCGGAGGTGATTAAATTTTATGGCTATTACAAAAAAATACATCCTATAAAATCAACCCTTAATCTTGCCATTTCATATATTGTTAACGGAGAAAAAAACAGATGAGCAAATCTTAGTAAGCACTCATAAATGCCATCAGGAAACTGCTCATACTCAATTTTTAAGAACACGAAATGATGTAGGAACAAACGGAACTGTTCTTGCAAGACACCTCATTCAATCCTTTTTACCCGGAGAAGCAAGTCCTGAAATGGCACATCAAATCGGTCTTGAACTATGTAAAAAGATATTAAAGGATGAGTACGAATTTGTCTTATCTACCCACATAGATAAAGGACATATCCATAACCATATCATTTTTAATAATGTAAATATGGTAACGGGTAAGTGCTATCAATCCAACAAGAAAAAGCTACCACCAAATTAGGTATCAAAGCGATAAGCTATGCAAAGAAAACAACCTATCTGTGATTGATGAGTTCTACGAAAGCTATAAGAAAAAGTACAAAACAAATGGTAAGTCATGGTATGAAAATGAGCAATCTAAGAAAGGTACTTCTTGGAAAAGCAGGCTTCAATTTGATATTGATCGTCTGATAAAACAGTCTAAGGATTGGGAAGAATTTCTAAAAGAAAAATGGCGGAGCTTGGTTATGAAATAAAGTATGGTAAACATATAGCCTTTTAAGCCAAAAAGATAAGCAGAGATTTACAAGGTCTAAGACGATTGGAGAAGATTATACCGAAGAAAGATTAAAAGAGCGTATTACAGAAAGGAGTGCTATTAAGGATCCTGCTGTCAAAAAAACGAATCGGAAATGTCATCAATGTGAATACCAATGCCAAAGTGAAAAAGAGCAAAGGATATGAATATTGGGCAACAAAAACATAACTTAAATACAATGGCTGAGTCAGTTGTTTTTCATCAGAGAACATGGCATTAACTCCGTTAAGCAGCTTGATGAATACATCAAGAAAAAGTGCTGAAGAAAGACAGAACTTACAAGATAAAAATCAAAGAAATTGACAAGGATATGCAGCTACTTTCTAATACAATGGAACAAGTTCATACTGTTAAAAAAATATCGATCCTACTACAAAGAATATAAATCAAATCCATCGGACAAGGCATTTTTGAGGAGCATAAGTCTGAAATCACGCGCTACGAAACAGCTCTTGCAAAACTCAAAAAACTCCTATTCAAAGCTACCTGATTCAAAGGATATTTTTAGATAAACTTGATAAATTGTAAGAAAAAGAATACCCTTATGCAAGAGTATTCTTCTACCAAAATCTACTATGGACGAGCTTTATCAAATACGAAAGAACTATGGAATTTACATGGGTAAGGAGATGGAGAGATAATCTTTATCTCCTCTTTTTTTCAAGACAAATAAAAAGAGCCGGTGCAGTCCTAAGACCACACCGACCATACATTTATCTCTCCGTTTCTTTTGGTTTTTCTTTACTCTCTTTCGGCTTTTTGCTTATCTTCCGCCTGATATTCTTTGATAGCACCAAGTATGGATTTTTTACCGTTTTCTTGATCTTTTTCAGAATTGAGCAAGGTATTTAACTTAGCTTTCCATTCTTTTCAATATCTGCTCTAATCTGTCCTGATTGCTCCCAAGAATCTGCATAAAATAAGTCTTTTTCTCTTTCTTCTATCTCGCTTTTCAATTTAGCAATCTCTTGACTCTTATCCTGTCCTTTCATCTGTTCTTTTGCCTTTAAGAGCTTTGAGGATAATATTCTTACATTGCTGTGTTCCTTGCCGTTATCATCAATAGAGGTTCTAAGCTGTCCGAATAGCTTTACGAAATCTCCCTGTTTAAAATCCTTTGAATATCACTCTTTTTCGCCGTAGGCGGAGCAATTATGATAGACCTTATTACCATCATCATCTTTTGGAAACTATGGAGAAATTTGCCACCTTAAAGGTTTCTCCGTTCTTATTTTCCCTTTCAACTAAATCGACTTCCCCTACAATATTTGCCAACGATATTTGACAAGATTATCCTTTTCTTCCTGAACATAAGAAAGGTCTTTTATCTGCCCCTGTTCCCTTAAATCCTCAATCATATAGTCAAATTCCTCATGCAGTAAATTAAGGCTGTCATTGTCCATATAAGCGTCATATAGCTTGTCCAAAGCACTTTCATCATTGATGCCTTTTTCCATGCTTATAATCGCCTTTACAAAGTCCTTGTGGTTATCATTTACCATATCTTCTATTTGATTTCTCATTGCTTTGTAATCCATGTTTTTATCTCCTTTCATGGTATAAAGGGAGCTTGTAGCTCCCTTTATCTTAAAATTTCCTGTTCTTTTGTTTTTTGCTTTTCTTCTGTTTTGCTTTCATTTTGATAGGCTCTTATCTGACCTAAAATAGATGGCTTATCTTCTGATTTTTGTGCTTTCCTCTTTGCTATGAAGATTGTCCTCCACATCATAGGTTGACTCAAAATAATCACTGTCCTTAAAGTCATTGTCATATCTATCAGGAATACCATCATTATCGAGGTCTTTTGCAAGTGGATCATAGAAGTTTCCTTCATCATCAATATCAAGTCCTGTTGCAGCTCTTAAATCCTCAGAATCAACATAAACTAAATCGCTAAAAGAGGACATTTCTATTTCATTTTTCATATTCCTTAGAGCTTCATTTTCTCCTTTATTTTCGTAATCAAAGCTCTCTGTTTTGATAGGCGTATCATCAATGTATTGCGTCCAAGTTTTCTCCTCTAAGTTCAGTTCATACTGAATACCATGTCTTTCATCCGGTGTATTGGTATAAGCGATACCGATATGCTTTAAATCAGGGTACAATGTGTCAAACTCATCATAGCTGTGGTTTTCTTCATACTCTCTGTTGCAGAAGTCAATAATCGCCCTCTTTTACATCTTCCACAGAGGATTGTCATTTCTCTTTCTTCCACCTCTCCCATATCAAGGAGCTTATTTAATTCTGCAAGTCTTAATACCTTACTTTTCAACTCATCTGCTTTTTCAAAAGGCTTTTTGAGTTCTTCTTTGGCATTTTCAAGTTGTTCCTTTGTACTAATGAGTTTTTCTTCAAGCCTGTTTAATTTCTCAGGCATTTTCTCAAGAGCGTTATCCAGTCTTGTAAGGTTACCGTCCGCACTTGTTCCAAGCTCTCCTGAATGCTTTGCAGCACCGTTTAGGCTAAAGTTATGCTCATTGGTAAAGAAGTTATAGCTGACCTCTAAATCCATATTTCTATACTTTCCTATAACCTTGCTTTCATTGATTTTTACTTTTGAAATAGCTTCAAGCAGCTTTTCTCCGGCTAATTTCTTATCGGTAATCTTTTCTCCCGCAATGGTAATGGAAGTAAACTTTTCCTCACCTTCCGCTTTAGGCTCTACATCGAATATATCTTTTCTTTGACAGCTTCAATTAGTTTTTCCGTTCTTGCGATTTCTTCCGGGATAGGTTTTCGCCACCTTATCCTCTAATCTGTAACGGTTGGACTTATAGTTTGCTTCAAGCATTTTTAGTTTTGTAACCTCGTTGTCCAAATCCATCTTTTCTTTAATCTTAGGATCGCCTGTGCAAGAGCTTTAATCTCTGCATAGTTGAGAGAGCTTTCGTCCACATCTTCCGCAACTCTGACAGGTGTTTTACTTGTCATAATCTGTGAAATGAACTTCTGCTTATTTTCTATCGTCTGCCAAAGGTACGCATCAAAGGTATTCTCCGTAACATAACGATAAATATTCACTTTCTCATTTTCGTTTCCTTGTCTTACAATTCTACCCTGCACGCTGTTCAAGGTCAGCGGGACGCCAGAGGCACATCAAGGTCATGCAAAAGCAATCAGCTTTATTTTTGCACATTCGTTCCGGCTCCCATCTTCTGGGTAGAACCCATTAAGATACTGAACTTCGCCTTTTCTTACCTTTGCAAAGAGTTCATCCTTTTGCTTATCTGAATTTAGCTTCATGGATAAAGGCGATTTCTTCTTTCGGTATTCCCATTGCTACAAGTTTTTCTCTAATATCATCATAGATATTAAATTCTCCATCTCCTTTTGGAGTAGACATATCGGAGAAAAGTAGCTGTGTTGATTTATTTCTCTTTTGGTCTTATCCCAAATAGCAAATACATTTTTTCACGCAAACATTTACTTTTGCTATCAGGGTTATCAGGAAGCAAGGGGACTGATCTAGACGTTTGATCTAAGAGCAAGTTTCTTACCGTCATTGGTAATCTTTTCAACATATTATCTTCGTCAGGCTCTACAACCTATTTCTTACATCATCTGCTCTTTTCAGAAAGGCTCTTTAGAATTTCCTTTTGTTCCTCACTTGGCTCTGTTTTGATAACCTCATAGTTAGCTTTAGGTGTAGGAAGGTTAAGCATATCCGCAGTCTGAATATCTGCAACTTCCTTAAACATGCTCATAAGTTCAGGCAGATTATAGAACTTTGAAAAATCTTGTTTTTACCCTGTATCCTGTTCCTTCAGGAGAAAGTTCAAAAGGCGACTGTGTTTCTCCAAAGGTAGAAGCCCAAGAATCAAAATGCTCCAAGTCATTCTTTTTTAAGGCTCTCATACTAGAAGATAACGCTTTGCATGGTATAAAGCTCTGTCATAGAGTTTGACTACAGGTGTTCCTGTGGCAAAGACCACTCCTTTTCCCACCTGTCATCTTTTCATCCATGTAACTGCATTTTCATGAACATATCAGAGGACTTAAAGGCTTCTGACTGCCCGATACCTGCAACATTTCTCATTTTTTGGTATAGAGATAAAAGGTTTCTTAAAGCCATGTGCCTCGTCAACAAAGAGCTTATCAACTCCCAGCTCCTCAAAGGTAATCACATCGTCTTTCTTAAAAATCATCGTTTAATTTCTCAAGCCTTGTTTCCAGTTTTTCTTTGTCTTTTCAAGTTGTTTTACGGTAAAGTTCTGATTTCTGTCATGCTTGTATTCTCTCTACATAGTTTACGATTTCATCAATCTGATCCTGAATATGCTTCTCCTGATATTCTTTTTGACTCATAGGGATTTTTTCAAACTGCGTATGTCCGATAACAACCGCATCATATTCCCCTGTGGCAATTTTTCCGATAAATCTCTTTCTGTTTTTCGGCTCAAAGTCTTTCTTATCAGCTACCATAATATTTAGCCGATGGATAGAGCTGCATAAATTCACGACCAATTTGTCCTGTTAAGTGATTTGGGACAACGAATAAGGACTTACTGCACATTCCAAGCCTTTTACTTTCCATTGCGGAAGCTACCATTTCAAAGGTCTTTCCACTTCCTACCACATGGGCAAGCAGGTGTTTCCTCCATAAAGACTTCTTGCTATGGCATTTCTTTGATGAGGTCTTAAATCAATCTCGGTATTCATGCCCTCAAAGGAAAGATTGCTTCCGTCATATTCTCTGTTGCGGATTGAGTTAAAACGCTCATTATACAGTTTTACAAGATCGGTTTCTTCTTTTCCTGATCGCTAAATATCCAGTTCTTTAAACTCTTCTTTTAGATAGCTCCTGCTTTTTGTCCTGCAAGCATGGTTTCTTTTTATTTAAGACAGAAGTTTTAGAGCCATCCGGATTTTCAATCTGGTCAAAAGACCTTTGTTTCTTTTAAGGTTTAAGGCATCTTCAATCAGCTTATAGCCGTTTACCCTTGATGTTCCGTAGGTCATTTCTGCAAGATCATTTCCTTATCTCTGCTTTTTTTCCTTCTATATTCCACTCGCTTGTAAGGGTTTGAGAAATTTGACTTAATATCCCATCTTGCCCATCCCGGAGTTTTTAGCGTTTCAAAGATAAATTTTTCAATATCCTTTAATCAGGTATCCAAGTTGCACCAAGACGAACACTGATTTCACTTGCTTCAAGTTCTTTTGGGTAAGAACTTTTTGTAAGCTCCGCTTTTTGATATTCCAAACGGTTCATCTCTATAGCTTATCAGCTCTTTTCTTTTCCATCTTCCGCATAAACCAAGATGAGGTAGTTCTCTTTCCGTTTGTCTTAACTTTGATAGGTAACTGTCTACTATGGCAATCTTATCCCTGATATTCCACTGATAGATATTCGTCTTTGTTACATAGCCATACTTTATATGAATTGCTGCCATTTGCACAGGCGAAAAGGGCAAATCTCCATCTTCGAGGTTAAAGGATAAGCGGTCTGTAAAAGTTTCTGTTCTTCCCTGATACTTAGATAAATCTCTCCCTTAATTCTTCTATTAGAGTAGGTCTGTCTTTTTCCTGTCAGGCTTTCCATATAGTCAAAGTCCACATAGCCTTTTTCAGACACAGATAACACAAGAGCTTCTAAAGAAGTATCCACATGGTCCATGAGTCTTTGCCTTTTGTATTGTCCTCTTTTGAAAAATATCTCCCTTTTTGCCTTAAGTTTTCTTCTTCATCAAGGATTTTCAATGGAGAAACAAGCGGGAAGTTACTGTCCTCTTTCAAGGCTCTGTATTGGAAAGGTTATTATACATATCATGCTTTTTAGAAAAGCGGTCATAGACTTCATTGAGCTTTTTTCTTGAGTTTCTTTACCCTCATCATCGGAATAGTCCTCTTTCTGCTTTGTAGATAACATCTTTATAGGGCTGTCATTCAGTTCAAGATAGTCCTTAATCTTCTCCTTATTCTTATCCGTTATTTCTTTCTTTGACGAAAAGGAGTTTTCTCTAATACACTTCGTCATCAATGATAGTATAGGAAAAAGTGACATCATCTGTTGCAGGGATTGATGTGATTTCATCATCAAGTAGCTCTATTTCTTCATACAGGGTCTTCCTTTGATATTTCTCTCGCACTTGCTCTTGCAAGCCTCCTTTGAATCGGCATTTTCTCTGGCAGACAAGTAAGGTAGTTTCAAATCTTCCGGACACTTCTTCCATAGACCCAAGCACCATCTGAGGATTCTCTACAAAGTATTTGTTATAGGTCAGTCCCATTTTCATCTTTCTGCAAGATGTATCCAGTCCTCATCCCTTTCTCTGATACTGTCCCTTTTCTTTAGGAAGATAATATCCGAGGTTACTTCCGTTCCGGCAACGCCCTTAAAGGTATCGTTCGAAGTCGATTGCTCCTAAAAACTCTGCTCTTGCTGCAATGTAGCGTCTGACGCTTTCGTCTTTTTATCCATTGTTCCACTTGATGTGATAAATAAGTGATGATACCTCCATTCTGACTTTATCGATGGATTTTCGCAAAAAAGTAGTCATGAATTAAAAAGTTATTTTGTTATACTCCTGTCATTGACCTTTGTATTCTCCAAAGGGTACATCTATCGATAGCCACATCAAAGAAATGTATTGAAAAAGCTCGTTTCTTCTAGTCCTTTAATCTGTATATCACTTTCCGGATATAGAAGTTTTTCCATCACGACCGCTTATGCAGTCAAGCTCCACACCATAAAAACTTTGACTTTTCATTTCATCCGAAGATTGCCGATAAAGTTTCCGATGCCCATTGACGGCTCTAAGATATTGCCACTCTTAAAGCCCCATATCCTGAGAGGGCTAGAGTAGATACTGTCAATGACTGTTTTCGGTGTGTAAAAAGCTCGTTGATGCAGATTCTCTTGCAGCTTCATATTCTCCTGACGATAGAGTTTTCCTTTAGAAAGTCTTGCTTCTTTCCACTGACCTTCCTTGCTTCTCGTCAAAAGACTCGAATAAGTCCGCCCCTCATGCCGACATATTTTGCCAAGACTTCCCTGAGCTGTGCTGTCGCTCTCGTTCTCCGCTCTCCACTCTGTTAAGCATAGAGATTGCTTCAAGGTTTGTTGTTTAAGCCTTTCGCTCGGACGTTAACTTTTTCAGGGAGGATTTCTTCGGTAATCTTAAAGTTATGAGCTCTCTGTTTTAGGGTTTTTTCTGCCTTTTCTCATCAATGTCTTGAATTGTATCTTTAGCTTTTCTTGTATGTCAGATTTTCAAATATTCTCTCAAGGTCGCTCTCTAAACGATAGGAATCACATCGGAGCCTGTTATCATACCGCAGAGATATTCGGTATTATCCTTAACCGTTACGGTCTTTAGGTTTATTTCCCATATTATCAAAAGCGGGTGATGGTATCAGTCCTTGTCCTTGTATCTCACTTCATCGCCAACCAAAAAGTTTGGTCTTTCAAGGCTTATCTTTTCTTAACAGCTCCTCATTATCCATAAACGGTATGATTGCAATTTGCCTCATTTCCATCTCTTGCCGGATACAGCCATACCTCCGACTTTTCCGTTTTACCTTATCAATATCCCTTACTAATATATGTTTTCATGGTCAAAATAGATTTGGTATCACCTTGTTTCACTGCAAATTGTTCTGCAAGGCTTTCCTCTTTTTCATTCAGCTCTCACTTCTTTTTCTTTTGCTGAATGATAGTCAACTAGGGTAGATTGAACAGGACTTTTTCATCAAGTAAATTATCTTGTTATCTGTATCCTCTGTACTAACTCCTGATAACCTGCTCCTGTCGTCGATAACACTCTCTGCTTCTTCTAATGAAATTCCCCATTTCATCGCTAAGATAAAAGATGTCCTGTTCCTTTTGCTTATCTTTCGTGAGGAAAGCTGTCCGTTAAATACTACGGTCTATTTCTTCCCTCGCTCATCCTGTTTTTCAAGCTCTGTCATCTTAACTTCTCCGAAAGAGTCTTTGGAAAATCTCTCTAAAATAAGTCTCTAGAGCGTTTAGTTCCTTTAGCTCCTCAAGATTAAAATATCCCATTCAGGTTCAATTCCCTAAACACAAGCCCAAAAGCATCTCCGCTTTCCCTGTCATACTCCGTCATATACCAAGTCCAGTTACTTCTAAAAGAATGATATATGCTGCATGAACTTCCTTATCCGCTAAATCAATTTCTTCCTGTGCGTAAAGCTCGGCACTCGTCTCAAGCATTTCATCAGTCATCAGATTTTCAGGATCATCTTTAGAATATAGTGATGTGCTTCTTTTGCTTCTTCTCTCTCTGCCTTACTTTTCTATGTTTCTTTTCTTCTAAGATAAAAGATTTTTAGAAAGCAGTCATCAATATGCTTTGCTCACACTTGTCCAAGTAAGAGAACACATCTGTCGCAATCTATCCTTTTCCAGTTTTTATCCCTTTGGCATCGTGCCATTCTCCACCACCTGTCAAGCCCTGATACTGCATGGTTTCTTCCTCCTGTTCCAGCGATTCCATCTTTTGTAGGAAGTCGTTTTTCCCGCAAAGTGTGATTTCTTTTTGAAAAACTTTGTAATTCGCTCTTTTCCTCTATCGATTCCGCTGCCTCCTTGAAATAGTAGCAAAGACTTCATCTTCTGTAATAAAGGCTTTTACTTTTGGAAGTTCAGTAAGATTGAGTACTGACTTCTTTCTTGGCAGTGAAGCTCCTGTAACTTCTGATAAAGGCTGTCCACCCTTATGATAGTGAAACCTAGTACATCTCTATCTTCTATATGCTTCTAAAAATCGTCCATACTCTTTGATTGACATCTCAAGATATTCAGGATTTTTCAGTGCCTCGATAATCTTTTTGTTTCATCCGAAAAGCCACCTCCTTTTTCGAGAAAATTCAAAAGCCTTGTTCTTTCCTTCCTCACTCAAATCGTGAATAAGATACCATAGGACTCTCGAAAATCTGATCTCTTTCATAATCCAAAGAGCTTCTGAAATCTCACATTGGTAGCAAACTCTCCGTTTTTCCAAAAGTTCAGCACTTCTCTTGCCGCATCACTCCAACTTAAAAACCTGCGTATGATCTTCTCTTGCCAATGTTCCGGAAGCAATGAATCCCCTTATCCGAATACCAGCTGATACTTTCTTTCATCACATATACAGCCGTTTCCACTCGTTAAAGGTATTTTTAAGGTATTCTCCCAATTCTTCATTGCTTTTCCTTTGGAAAACTCGGCAATGATAGAAGTCTGCGCCCCATCGTGATTTCCCGTTAATCAGGAATACATCTCTTTTCCTTTTTGCCAAGAGGAATCGGTCAGGATCATGTCTGTCCCGTAAGCATTTTTAAAGCAAAAGAAAGAAGCCTTGTCCGCTTCTCTTATCTCTGATTCATATTTTTCTTTTTAGATTTCCACGACTTCCTTGATGGTCATTTCTTTGAGAGCTGAAATCATCGCTCCATACTGCGGATCGCTCTCGCTCTCTATCTTCCAAGCTTTCCATCAGTTTCGGCTTCTCTGTTCTCATAAACGCTATCGCCTGTTTCTGAATATCCATCAGGTGATCTGTCAGCTTTCTTCTCCTTGTATAAATCCACCAACATCTCGAAGTGGCTCTGCTTCTCGCTCTGTGAAAAGATAATCCAGCCTCATCACTGCGTAGGCTCGGATTCGGATATTCCTTTGATGAATTCCGTCTGTTCCTCCAAACTGCTTAGTATATTCTCCTGATTTTGCCTGCTATCTCGTCCGTACTCTCCATTTCTGGAGAACTCTGCCTGTTTCACTAATTCTTTTTCCTGATCATCTCGTCGAAGCACATTTTCTTCTACCTCCCTCAATTTCTTCTTTAATCCTATTATATCCCGCTTTCTTTATTTCTTAAACTTTTTGAAGCTCCATTTCTTTTGCTTTTTGAATGGTTGTATCTATGATACTTCCGCTAATATCCGATACAGTTCTCACCAAGACTCATAAGAGATATACTGTCCAGTCTTTTAAGGTCTTTCTTAACAGTTCCTTATCCATCGGATAATCCACACTTTTAAACCTTGAAGCTACCGCACACTGATGGAGTCCCTCGACGACCTTTGACAAAGGATATTCTGTCCTCATCAGTGATTCTCAAGCTCATTCATCAGGCTGTTTGTCTATCTTTTCATCGCTACAATCTCCTGCTTAAAGAAAAGATATTTTCAAGGTTACTTTCGCTTTCTTCATAGCCTCCACTTGCCATCATTCCTTTAAGACCTCTTGATGGGCTTCTTTATCAAATTCCAGAGATTGACCTCGTAACATCTCTGTTTCTTGAAACGGTTTGAGCTTACATCAAAGATGTAGTCAACTCTTTTAGATGTGCCGTAGTCCTCTTAAAATCGGAATTCCTTTTTGTCCTCGCATAACAGTTCGGTGAAAGCGTTCACGCCAATAATCGAACTTGGCGCAGGCTGTCGCTTCCGGATTTTTATCATAGATACTTAACTGACTTCTAAAATCATATCGTTGATTGTTCTGACAACCTTTAGGAGCTTTAAAATATTCCGCTTCACTATGCAGAATGTCCTGTTTTTACAAGCTCCAAAATATTATGAAAATCATTGATTCGCATTTTTACCTCCTTTTTCTAATATTCATTTTTCCTATTCATTCTTCTGGTGTTCCTCTACCGTATGTTTTATCTGTTCCTCAATCTTTTTCTAGTAATTCTTTTTGGAAGATTTGCTCTGTGCTATTTCAGACAATTCCATTTCCCACTGTGTTGTCATTTCTGCTGATTTGAAGTTATCTCACGACAATCTCAATCAGGCTTTTTCCTTTCGGTGTTGCAATCAGATTCTTCTTTATCTCGTTCAATAAATCTGTAAATCAGATTTTCAATAATGCTCTGCTCTTGTTGCCGGTGTTCCAAGTCCTTCTTCCACTTCAACACCTTTTTCCAATGCATCATTACCTGCAAAGCTCCATAGCTTTTAAGAGTGTGTCCTCCGTAAAGTGTTTCGGAGGTTTAGTGTACTTTTCTTTAATCTCTTTATTTTTCAATGATAAAACATCTCCACATGCTTACATCAGGAAGCCCAAATCCTCATTCTTATTGAACTTGTATTCTTTAAGATATTTTGTAAAGCCTTCGTCCTAATTAACCCTTGCAGTACTCGTAACTGAAAGCCGTCAATTCAGCTACAATCTTCGTTGTATTTTTCCACTAAAGGATAGCCCACACTTGCATGGAGCTTATTAGAAATCAGTCGATATACCTTTTGTTTCACCTCAGGAATACCTGATAAATCTTCACCAGCGAGCTGTACTGTAGGAATAATCGTATGATGATCCGTAAACCTTTTTGAGTTAAACACCGTCTTGATACGACCTGTATCAAAAGTCATTTTTGCCCAAAAATATTATTGACTGGTACTTGTAATCATATCTTCAGTAAGCATCTGCTGTCTGTTCTTGACAGGTAATCAGCTTCTTTTCATACAAACTTTGAGCATAGTCGAGAGTTTGTTTTGCAGAATATCCAAAATACTTATTGCACTCTCTTTGAAGTGTCGTAAGGTCAAATGGTAAATCAGGCTTTGTAATTTTCTCTTTTTGGATAACATCAGTGATTTCAATCTTATCGCCAACTAAATTGATTAGCTGTTCAGCAGCAACCTCATCATCAATTCGCTCAGTCGAAAGTATAAAGCCGTTCATAGATAGCTCCACTGTGTAGTATTTATCTTTCTTAAAATTAGTTATCTCGTCATCTCTTTTTACAATCATGGCAAGAGTCGGTGTCTGTACTCTCCCAACACTGTAATTTTGCTTATATAAGCAAGAGTATAGCCTGCTGATGTTCATTCCAACAAGCCAGTCGGCAACGCTCTTGCTTTCGAGCCGATTCAAAGAGATTATCATAGTCTTTTCCGTCTTTTAGCTTATCAAAGCCGTCTTTAATTGCACTATCTTCCATGGAGGAAATCCAAAGCCTTTTCATCTTCTTTTTACAGCTTGCCTGAAGATATACAAGTCTAAAGATTGCTTCTCCCTCTCGTCCGGCATCGCAGGCATTGATAATCGTATCAATCGCCTTATCATTCATCAGTTTTTTTAGGACTGCAACCGCTTCTTTGTTGCCTTTGCCACTCTCATACTGATATTCACTTGGAATAATCGGCAAGTCATCAATCTTCCATTTGGCATACTTTTCATCGTAAGAATCGGATTTGCTATTTGAATTAAATGCCTGACACACCAGCTTACTCTCCTGTACCTCGTTTCCCTCATAGTATCCGTCTTTTTATTCTTGCTTCTTATTATCTTTTGAGATTGATAATGTACACTTGGCTTTTTCAGCAATTACAAGTTTCATATATATTTTTTCCTCCCGTTTTTCGATATAAGAGGGCGAAAGATTTTTCTCCTTCGCCCCTGTGTTTTACAGCAATAGTATCTTTTTACTCCTAATCTTCTTCGCTTTCCTCTGTTTCATCTTCCAGTTCCTGATTTTCAACTTCTTCATTTTCCGTTTCTTCACTGCCTTCCGCTTCCGAGAAGAAAATCATCATCTTCCTCGAAGGCTTCCAGTTCCTTATCTTCTTTCTTTTTGCCACCCTTAAAATAATAGCCTGCTCCCAATGCCCCCAAAGTTACAAGAGCAAGCAGGGATATATGTTCCGTGCTGCTTTTTCTTCCTTTTTCAGGCTTTGCTTCTTCTTTCGGTTCGTCCTTTATGGGTTCCTTCCTTAACTACTCTTTCGGTTTTTCCCTTGATTTCTACCATATTGAGCTAGATCATCTCCGAAACTTCGGTAAGAAGCATGACATTTTCTCCCTGTTCACCGATGATTGATAATGAGGTGAAAGGTCTTTTCCGTTCTTGGTCTGAAAAGTAATAAACTGTCTGGCATCCGCAGAATATTTATCCGTTTCTTTGTTATCGCTACTATCTCCATGATGAATGGGATACTCCTGATTGGTACATTATTTACATTCTCCGTAACACTTGCCCTTGATTTGGTAGGCTCGGTCGGAATCCCTTTATTGGTATTGGTTGTTTCTCCTGTTTGCAGCCATTTTTGCTTTAAAATTCTCCGGCTCTTTTGCAGTCAATTTATTGGGATAACGCACTCTTTTTCTTTCTTCCTTTTTAAATAAATGTAATTTCAGGTTTTTCGGTTCTTCCTTTACTGTTTCCTTTGTCTGCTTCCTTTTTCATCAACTCTGTGCATAGGCTACTGATGGGTAAGTGCTCAAATGACCGTAACAGCAAGAAGTAATGCTGTCATTAACCTTTGTAAATACCTTTATTTTTCATAACTGTTCTCTATTTGTTTTCTCCTTTTTCATTTTCGTTTGTTCCTTTTTAACCTTTGCCATTAAATCTGTAATTGTGATATTGTTTTTCTGCAAATGGCAATAATCTCCTCATTTTCAAGTTCTTCTTCACGAATCAATAAAGGCTCCAATTCTTCATCAATCAGAGCCTTTTTATCCTTTAATCTGAATTTTTGTTTTTCACTGCTGTAAGTTCTTTTTCACATCTTACCGTCCTTTCATCGTTTAACGAACTCTACCGGAATCCATAGAAATGTTCCTCCAGTAAGGTGTATTGATACTGACAAAGCGAATCGGATCACCGGCGTGTATCATCATACCGTTCCCTCGCGTAAATGCCGACGTGAGATATTGACTTCACTGTTATAGGTGTTTTTAAAAAGATTATATCTCCCGCCTTTTGCTTCCGATGGAGATACGGATTGCAGTAAGTTTTGTAATTCCCCAAGCGGTCGTTCGTGGCATATTTTGACTCCCGAATGGGTAAAGCTCAACACATAGGGACGAATAGTCGAAGTTATTCGGCCCGTTCGCCCTCAAATACATATCTCTTTCCGATATGCTTTTTCCGCTTCGTTAAACAGTGCCTTCACCGTTACATCATCAAAGGCAACCCCTGGATTTGAAAAGTCGGGATTCTCTACAATCTCCGATAAATTCTCTGCTTTCAGCCCAAAGACAGTTTCCATGTTTCCCTTTAGATGCAAGCAGTGCTTCATAGTGAAGAACATTATCGGGATACTCTGCAAAGATTTCTCTTACGATACTCTCCATTTCCCTTTCTTCAGCGTTACTATGAGCTTCTTATACTCATATGCTTTCTTTATGACTTTTCGGTATGCTCATTGCCATCTTCATCGGTATATGTTTCCGTAACTGTCCGTATCTGATTTCAATTTCTTCTCGATAAGATAAATCATACATCTTTGTAAAAAGGTCATGGATGATACTTTGAACTTCCTTTGAACTTTAATTTCTCCACATCTTGAAGTGATGTAGGATAAAAGCTCATCGGTGTTGTGTCCGATTTCTCCCTCTTTTTCTATGATGTATTCGTCATATCGGGATAACTTTTTCTTCTACGGAACTGATTTCGCTCTTGCAGTCCCTTCTTCCAGTCCTGAAAACTGCTGATTGACTTTCCGTTAGACATTTTGGTCGGAGAGATAGGTTGAAGTTAATATGCCGCTTGTAGAGTTTATCATTCCGGTCATGGAGGTGCTCTGCAAATTGAATGATAAAAGTCCCTAAAATAATAAGACCTATGACAATCATCATAAGTCCCTTTTGCTTTTTCGTAACAGCATTTCTTTGGAGCTTTTCAGTGTTCCGACTGGACTTTCTTTTTGATACGATCTCTAAGCCTTGATTTATTTCTGTTTCCAATAGCGGATTTCATCTGCTTTTTCTTTTTGAAACTTCTTAAAAAGCATTTGCTTGTTTATATTCCTTTGTTTTCTTTAATTCCTCTTTTTGGCTTCCTGAAACTCCAACTTTTGGATTTACGCTTTTCGATCTTGTAATCTTTTTGCTTTAGGTTATAGCTTTTTAGCCTTTTTCTTATCGGCATAGTTTTTATCCCATGAAGTAATTTTGAATTGCCGTCTGCAATCTCTTTTTCTCCGGTTTCAACCCTGATTTTTCATCACTGCTATGGGATAGATAATCTCTTACCGCTTCACTTCCTTTTTGCTAAGCCTGACAGAACGGATACCTTTTGCAGAGCTTTTCTTTTCTTTTTCCTGTCCTGAATCATCTCTTTGGAAGACTTTTTCCTTCCGTCTTATCGTCTGCGTGATTATCTTCCTTTTTCCTTGTATAGACCTTATCCGAGTAGCTTTTTCGTTTATACGGCTTCTTTTTGATCATTGTGCTTTTTATAAGAGCTTCGTTATATCTTCTCTGGTATGAAGATTATCTTCCACATCATAAGTCGATCTCAAAATAGTCGCTGTCTCTAAAGTCATTGTCATACCTGTCAATGATCCCGTCATTATCAAGGTCTTTTCCTAAAGGATCGTAGACTTCTTCATTTTGACTGCTTTCCTTTTGAGTCTTAGGTCTTTTTCTGACCTTTTCAGCCATTTTTCTTTTCTCTTTAAAAGCTCTCGCTTTTTGTTCCTTCTAAAGGAGATTTCCTTTTTCTGTTTTTATGCTTTTCGGCAGAATTTCTCTCCACCAACTGTTGTTTCATCATTTGCAATGGAAGTAAAAGCAACACTTTTGATGGTCTGATACAAATTTGTCCTGAGTTTTATTCATAGGTGTATCTGTTTCCTTGTCTTTTACAACATTTTTAGGTTGTTTCGCTTTCTTTTGGAACTTCCTTTGCAAAAGCTCATTCTTGAATTTCTTTTTGCTTTCCTTTTTCGTGGATCTTATCCTGAAATCGGTCTTTCTCGTGAATACTCCTCTGTAATCATCGCCATGTTTTAATTCTACCGCCTTCATCCGCATCCATATTCTTTCCCTAACAGTTTTGCTTCCTCTTTGATTTTTCTGCCTTCCAAATCTCGCCTTAATTTCTTTCCACAGCTATCACCCTCACTTCTTCGGGTTTCCTGTTGTCATCTTCTGATAGAGAATGGTATCTTTCGAAACTTATCATCAAGGAACAATGGTGTTTCCAAAGAATACCAGTCCTTCTCCCGCACTTGGAATTGGTAACATATTTGCTGCGGTTTGGAGATTTCTCGTTTTTCTTGCCAAGTATTTCCGATCTCGCTTGCTTGATTGAGCATTAAGACAAATCTGTGTTATCAAAGATGTTTTCTATCTCCTTACTCATCAGTAGGTCTTTGACATTCTGCGTAATGCCAGTCGGAATTCCTCCCATTTTCTGAAACGCTTCCATATTTCTACGGAGTAGGAGGCGGTCTGTTCTTCTTTTTAAAAGTAGGTGAAACCCATCAATGTAATACCTTGTTGCCTTACTTCCTCTGTTTTGCGACACTTTATTCCATACCTGATCCTGAATCACAAGCATTCCGATTTTTTAGCTGACTGCCCAGTTCCTTGATGTCAAAACAAAGGAGCTGCTTATTTAAGTCCACATTGGACTGATGGTTAAATACATTAAGAGAGCCTGTTACATAGATCTCCATCTCCGTTGCCAGTTTTTTCCGACCTTTTCTTCTTGATTTTTTAACATATCGTATAGGTCTTGTAAGATAGGCATGTTTTTCGGTTCAGGTTCGTTAAAATACTTTTCATAGATTTTCGGTAAGCACCTGTCTATAACCGACTTTTCTTCTGCTGTCAGTCCGCTTCCTCCAACGACAAGTTCAAGCATACTCATGATGAAGTTTTGCCTTTGTCTTTTAACGGTCATCTCCATCGCCGTAGTTCATATTGATGTCAAGGGGATTGAGGTAATCCTTTTGATTTACTGCTAACCTTAATGACCTCTCCGTTAAACTGACGCACAAGGTTTCCATATTCGCCCTCCGGATCACAGATGATGACATCATCGTCCGTTACCAAAATCGCATTTGCCATTTCACGCTTTGCACTAAAGGACTTACCACTGCCCGGAGTTCCTAAGATTAACCCATTGGGATTCTTTAATTTCTTTCGATCTGCCATAATCAGGTTGTGACTTAGTGCATTCAGTCCATAGTACAAACTGTTGCTTGAATTGATGAAAAGCTCCTCTGTGGTAAACGGTATAAAGACGGCTGTTGATGAGGAAGTTAGGCCTCTGTTAATCTCCAGTTTATTCACGCCAAGAGGAAGTACGCTTATAAGTCCTTGCTCCTGTGCATGATCAAGTCTTTTTATCTTGCAATTATGCTTATTAGCAATGGAGCTGATTTGTGCAATGGTGTTTTCCAGTTTCTGTACTGTCCTTGCAAAGTTCATAAAGACAATGGTTACGACAAACATTCTCTCATCTCTTGTCTGCAAGTCTTTTAACAGGCTTTTCACATCTTCACCATAGGTGATTAGGTCTGAGGGTAAAATATCCATATCATAACCCGCTCTTACCGCCTTTTTGTTTTCCTCAATTCTCATCTTATCAATGTCGGTGTTTTTCCTTTTTACCATCTTAATGGCTTCCGACTGCTCAATTGCCCTGATATGAAAGGAAATATTGATGTTATCGTCAATGTCCAAAAACTCGGCAAGCATACGGTCTGAAAGTTCACTGGCAAGGATTTGAAAATGACTTGTCGTCTGATAAACTTCCCCGAAACTTAAAATATCTACTCGGTGTAAAGTTAAATCCATCAGGCGTAATGTAGCTTTTGGTGCTTTCTTTTTTCTTTAGGTCTTTGTAGGAGAAATCAAAGGTCTTGCCCGGATTTAATACATCGTGAAGGATTTTCAGCCTTTCTTCTCCGTTTAGGCTTTCTGCACGCACGCCCATACTTTTTAGGGACGATAAGATGTCAATCTCCAGTCTTTCCAGTTTTGAGATTGCCTGCTCCATATTGTCCGCTTCGACGGTAAAAAGTAATGTACTTTTGATTTTTCTAAGCCCGTTATTTCCTTTACAATCTGATTTTTAGCATTTCTCGAAACTCAAGGCGTATCTCGTCAAAGCCGTCTTTTTTATCCGGTATCTGAATTGCCGACTGCATTTCTTCGTTTCTTCCAAGCTGATTGATATATGACAGTTCAATCCCGACACTCGGATCAAAGGAATTTAAGAAGTTGGCAAACTGATTAAAAATCAAATCTCGATCTTCCTCTAAGGCAAGCTGATAGTTAATATCCTCAAAGACAATGCTCTTACTGAAATGCTTTTCGTCAAGCTGACATATCCCATTTTTCAAGAGTCTAAGATAGGGAAGGGTATCTTCTACGGTATAGCGTTTCGGCTCTTTCTTAAAGATAAGGCTTAAAAATCCGCCTTTCTCTTTTTTTATCTTTGTTTTATCTTGCTTTAATTCCTGTTTCTCCCTTCTTAACTCCTTTTTGTTTTGCGTGAGCTTTATCTGCTGAATTTTTCTTTTGCTGTTCAAGGTAAACCTCCTTTCTCACACGCTTTTGCGGTTGGTAAAACTTGTGTAAATAGATATACTTAAAATACTTTTCAAAGGTCAGTCCGTCTTTTTCAAACAGTGTAATGAAAAAAATGGGAAGTGTGGACACGATGAGAAATAGAATTGCTATATCATTTGCTACAAACTTTCTCATAAATAAATAGACCGGTATTCCTACCAGTCCTGCGAAAGTAAAGCCGATCAGCTGTCTTTTGGTTAAATTAAAAGCGACCTTCGTTTTTACTTTCTTTAAGTCTTTCGGGATTGGTACATACGCCATAGATTTACCTCCCATCTTCTTTTTCCTTGACAGCTCCTCCATGTGTCTCATATACGGAGCTGATTTCTTCCTGAATACTGCAAGCTGTTCCTCTGTGCTTTTGATTGATTCTTTCCCTGCATCAGACAAAAAATCATTGTGGCAATGTCCAACCTTGGTGATTCTTTCTGTTTAGCTCTTTCATTTTTTTATGAACTCTGATTCTATCCACCAAAATGGCAATACCTGTTACAAGAAGTGCTGCTTTCCATATTGTTTTTCTTTTCTTCATACTATCTTTCCTTTCTTTTTAGTGTGCAGTTTTAATACACTTTTTGCCAGTGTTCCGCTTTTTAACATCATCAGTCCCAGCAAAATCGCATACCCAAGTATCGTAAAGGCACTGGTATGAATGTCTGTAATCTGTATTGTCTTAACTACTGCGTAAATTCCAAGACAAACCATTAAAAAGAGTCCTTGTAGTCCAAGGGCAAAACTAGTCCTTTGATGTAATTCGTTCCGATCTGTCCCCATTCTTTATTTCCCATTGTCGCAAACGGTATGGCTGAAACCGATGAGTAAACATAGATTTCAAACATTCTTCCGTAAACAACGAGCATGATGACAATGGAGATTCCCTGTATGGCAACCTTAATGAGTGAGGGTTTTCAAAGAGAATCATAATGAGTTCTCCAAGTCCCTTATCTTTTTAAAGCTTCTACCATCTGAACACTTGATCTCCGGAAACAACAGCAGAGGTGTTAATCACCCCGCCGCTTTTGTTTACCATGCTTTTGATGCCACATCAAAGACCGCCATCGAAAATTCAAAGGCATGGGAAACTAACCATACGGCAATCCACATCTTGATGATGTATTTGAAAAAGTCAAAGGTGTCCGTATCGTGCATATTGTTCTTTTGCATGACCATATTGATAAGCTCGATACAAAGGACTGCTGTTATGATTTAGTCCTGCTGTGGAATGATGACGGAGTCGTTAATACTCTTGATAAAGATAAATACTTCTCCGTTCCATCCCATCGGTGTCTGTCCTACATCTGCTGCCACTTTCCCAACCTGATTGTTTGATGTCAAGAAACATGGACTCTAGGTTTGCTTGGATACCGCCCAGTAGAAGCTCTTTGAAAAATTCTTCTATCTTGTCGAATATCCCAAACATTTCATCGCTCCTTTTCTTCCTACTTTAGTACATTGGCGATAGCGGAATCAGTTTTAAGCCGATAAGGACGATACCGCCTCCCTGCCATAAGCTGCTTGATGCCTTGGCTCTTTACTGATGTGCGATAAAGAAGTAATAGAAGTGTAAAAAATTTTGCCGTTCCTATCCGGCACTTGCGCATTGTGTCGGATAGGTCGGGCGGTTATTCGGGCAAGTCCACCTTGCCAACAAAAGAATAATAAATCTCAATGTCCTGTCTGCGGGTCTTGTTCTCGTCATAGCTGCACTCATGCACAACGATTTTCTCTACAAACTCCCGCAGCAGAGTAGGGGTAAGTTCTTCAAAGCTGGTATGCCGCCGGACAACATTCATAAACTTTTCTGCGTTCACGGTGGCTTCCTGTGCTTTGGAAAGCTCCGCTTGAATAGCAGCGGCTCTTTCTTTCAGCTCCCGTTGCTCTGCTTCATAGTCTGCCGACAGCTCTGTGAAACGCTCGTCTGATATGCGCCCGGTCACGCTGTCCTCATACAGCCGCTTGAAGATAGCGGATAACTCGGCTATGCGTTTCTCGGAGGCTTCCAGTTCCTTTTTCTTGGCGGCGTTCCTGCGTTTGCCCCCGTCCTCGTTCTGCTCAATCAAGAGTTTCATAAACCGGGCTTCATGCTTTGCCGCATAGCTGGTCACTTTCCGCAGATTGGAGAGTACACCAGCGGTCAAGAGGTCGGTGCGGATAAAGTGCGCCGTACAGTCATGGGTGCGTTTCTTGTAGTTGCCGCAGATATAACAGTCCTGCTTGCGCTTGTCCGTCTGGTATCGCTGCTGATACATCACGCTGCCGCAGTCCGCACAGAACAGTATGCCGGAGAACAAACCCACTTCATCATAGCGGTTTGGGCGTTTGCGCTGTTTGCGAAGCTCCTGCACCCGTTCCCATGTTTGGGTGTCTATGATAGGCTCGTGGTGGTTCTCGAAAATCACTTGCTTTTCCGGGGGATTTTCTACACTGTGCTTGACTTTGTAAGAAAGTTTTTCTGTCTTGAAATTTACCAGACAGCCTGTGTATTCCCGGTTTTCAAGGATATGCACTACGGTATTGGTCGCCCACTTGCACTCATAGCCGGGGTGGTAGCGGCGGGTGCTGCCCGTCCTGCGGTATTCAAGCGTTCCCGGCGTGGGGATTTGCTGCTCTGTGAGCATACGGGCTATCTTGGTCGGACCATTCCCGGCAAGACAGAGGTTGTATATCTGCTTGACTACGGGTGCAGCTTCCTCGTCAATAATGAAATTTTCATCCTCGTCCATGAGGTAGCCATACACAGGCTTGCTTGTGATGGGCTTGCCATTCATGCCTTTTGAGCGTTTTACTGCTTTGATTTTCTTGCTCGTATCTCTCACCAGCCATTCGTTAAAGATATTCCGCAGCGGGGCAAAGTCATTGTCGCCCTGTGCGCTGTCCACTCCGTCATTGATAGCGATGAAGCGGACACCTTTCTGTGGGAAAATCATTTCCGTGTACATTCCCACTTGCAGGTAGTTTCGCCCTAACCTCGACATATCCTTTACGATAACTGTCCCGACTTTTCCGGCTTCAATGTCCGCAAGCATGGCTTGAAAACCGGGTCTTTGAAAGTTCGCACCAGAATAACCGTCGTCCGTGTACCAGCGCAGATTGGAAAAGCCGTTCTGCTTTGCATAGGTTTCAAGGATACGCTTCTGATTGGAAATGGAATTGCTTTCGCCTTGCAGCTCGTCCTCATGGGATAGTCTTGGGTAAAGGGCGGTAATTGGTTGTTGGTTGGTCTGTCTTAACATAAAATCCTCCGTTTCCGACAGCCAGCCCCACTATTCCGTACCTTGATTGTACCACATGGGGCGGCTGTCTGTATAGCGGCTTCAAATCTGCTTCTTTATAGCTTGTAATAATGACGATTTTTCTTTTTAAGGTTTGTCGCTCAATGATATTTTTCAAAAAACAAAATGTCAAAACTCTTGACATTTTGCAACTGTTCTGATATTATCAAAGTGTCAAAAAGTATTTGACATTTGATTCTAAACAAATCTTGAAAAAGGAGCAAGTATTATGCCAGTAGGTGCAAAATGATTTTTAGGAGTTGTTTTGGCTGTGTTTACAGTTTTTAGACATTTTTATGTTGGTAACACTTCTAAAAACCGGAGATGAACGCAATCAAATTATCGTATGGAAAGCCAGTTCCTTTTACTCTGTTAGGCGTGGTTGGAGCAAATATTTTAACTGTCATTGAAAAGTTTGTAACTGCACAACCTCTTACTCAAAATCCTTTTGTACAGTTGGAAGTTTTCGCATTATGTATTTTGTTTCCCTCATGTATTACAAGAGAAAGCATAGTGGTTGATATGGGTATATATAATCCGAAATAAACGAAAAGAATTAGGCTTATCACAAGAGGAATTAGCTAAAAAATGCGGCGTTTCCGTCAAACGGTCAATGCAATAGAAAATAGACAAGTGATGACCCAACACTTGCTTTAGCCTTTTGTCTTGCCAAAGAATTACAAATAACTGTTGACGAATTATTCATACCCTCATAATCCTTTGTTGCAAAAGCGGTCACGCCGGGAAGCATGACCGCTTTTCCATGTCATCACTTTATGCGCTGAACGGTGGCGTAGTGTCCGGTAGCAGCTTCCGCTTCCAGCACTTTCATCATCTTGTCGGCTGCGGTGTCGGTTGCGCCCTGCTTGAAGAAGCCGGAAACGGTAAGGACGGAGTTGCCCATGCGGATTTCCGTCACACAGTCCGGGCGGCGGTCTGTTTTGGTGGTGCTTGTCTGTTTCGTTTCTGTCATAGGCTCTCCTTTCGCTGCTTCATCAGTTGCTTTAAGCGTTCCAGCTTTTCCTGTGCGGTTTCCTTTCGGAAGTTGCTGCCCGTGAAGCGGACGGGGGCGCACATGGAAGTCAGCCTGTCATAGATACGGGCGTGGGGCGTGTCCTGCGGGTGCTGCAATTCCTCCAGCGTGAGGTTGGTCGTGGCGATCAGCGGCTTGCCGCTTCGGTAACGGCTGTCAATCACGCTGTAAACCTGTTCCAGCCCGTATTCTGTTCCTCGCTCCATACCGAAATCATCAAGTATCAGCAGAGGGTAGCTGCAAAGGCGGGAAATATATTCGTTCCTGCCCTCAAAGCTGGCGGCAAGGTCACCCAGTATCGTTGCAAAGTTTGTCATGCAGACGGCAACCTCTTTTTCCATAAGGGCGTTGGCGATACAGGCGGCAAGGTAGCTTTTTCCCGTCCCCACGCCGCCCCAAAACAGGTAGCCGATATTTTCAGCCTGCATGGTTTCCCAGCTCTCCACATAAAAGCGGGCGGTTTCGGTCTGCGGGTTTCTGCCGTTGTCATGCTCAAATGTCCAGTTCCGCATAGCAGGGTCGGTAAAGCCCCGGCGTTTCAAGTCCTCCACTTTTTCAAGGTGCTTCTGTCGGCTTTCGGCGGCTTGCTGCTTTTCACGGGCTGCCCGCTGGCAGTCGCACTCTGCCGGGTGGCGGTCACGCCCGAAACAAGTCTTTCCCTCTGCAAAATAGGCTTCTTTGGGCGTATGGCACTTACCGCAGTATAAAAGCCCGTCCTCGCCTGTGTAGTCCTCCGCTTCGGCGGTAGTGGCTGTAATGTCCGTAATCATAGCTTCAATTCCGTTTTTCATAAGCTCTCGCCCTCCTTGCATGAATAATCGGGTATGCCCTGTTTCGGGGCAGCCTTGCCTTTGGCAGCGTCCTCCTGCGCCCACTTGTAAATGGTGGCTGCATGGCTGTGGTACTGTTTCCCGGTGGAAGCGATATGGCAGGAAAGCCGGTCAATATAATACTCCCACTTGTCGGGCAACTCTGTTTTTAGCCCGGAAAGCTCTGTATCGGTCAGTATCACATTGTTGTATCTGCCATAAGCGGCGGGGGCGGGGTGTCCCGTTTCTCCCTCTCTCTCTTTTTCTATCTCTATCTCTTTCTCTAACTCTATCTCTATCTCTGGTGGACGAATGTCGGACAAATGTCCGCCTTTTGTCCGGGGCGGTAAAAGTGCCTTGTTTTCCAGTCTTGCAGCCCGTTTCCGCTCGGCTTCGGTAGAGGACTGTCCTATCATCAGCTCAATGTCGGTCATATAGAAAGCCCCGCTGTCAAGCTGCTCCACAAGCCCCAACTGCCGGAAAATCTCTAAAGCCCTCTCAACCGTCCCTATCTGGTGGCGGGTCAGTGTCGCTATCATCTGCGCTGTGTAGGGGATATGCTCGTCAAGCTGCAATTTCCCGCCGTTTTTCAGCGATTTTAAGTACAGCTTCAAGAGGATATTGGAGTATAAAATCCCGTCTTTCATATCTTCCAGCAGCACAATGGAGTCGCTGTCAAAAAAGTTCTCTTTCAGCTTGAGGTAGTAATACTTGCGGTTATCTGCCATTGTCCCTGTCCTCCTTTTTCCGGCGTTTGGAGTAGTAGTGGGGGCAGAGTATGATAACCGCCCGGAAGCTCTGCTTGCAGCTATGGGTACAGCCCCGGCAGAGGTCATTGTATGTGATACGATCGCAGGTGGAATTCCCGACTTTCACTTGCCGCAGGAAAAAAGACCATTCCAGCCGCCGTTTCTTGCTCATTCTTGGCATGGGTGCGCTCCTTTCTGCCGTTTCCGCTGGTGTGGCGGTATCGGCGGTAATTCTGTATCATCTCGGTATCATTTTCGGGTTTTTTCTGCCCTATAAGCCCGTTAAAAAATCCTTTGGTATTTGCGGATAGGGTACGGGGCAGCCCCCTTGTTCTGTATAGGTTCGGGTACATTTTGGGGCGGTTTTTATCGTTCCTGTTCCTGCCTTTTCACAGGCTTGCGCTCCCGGTGTAAAATCTGGTCGATATTGCCCTTGACAGTCTGTAAGCGGCGGTATTCCTCCCGTTTTGCCCGGTAATCGTTGTAGCCGCTGTTTTTCTCTTGGATAAGGGTTTCAATCTCTGCTTGCAGGGCTTTATAGCTCGGCAGCTTGGAAATGCCGTTTTCCCTGAAATAGCGGGCGGCTGCGTCTGCTATGATAAAGTCGCTTTCGTACTTCTGACGGTAGGCTGCTTTTGCTTTGGCGTTTTTCTGCTGTTTCAGCCCGTCCCGGACAGGGCGGGTCTTGGAATAGGCAAGCACCTGCCGTTGCAGCTCCTTTTTCCCGTTCAGCGTCTTTTCCATCTGCTTCAGCTCTGTAAGGCTTTCCCGCATGGCGGTATAGGCGGCAGAACAGGCTTCGTCCAGTTCCTCCGGGGAAGAAAAGCCGTACTGCTGATAGGCGGTAACGGTAGCTGCCATTTGCTTTAGGTTGTGCTTTGCCGCCCAGCGGTCATAGCCCACGCCCTTGCCCTCGGCTCGCTTGGCTTCCCGGTCAACCATGCGCTGCAAGGTGTTGTCTGCCGGGGTGGTTTTTGTGGTTTTTTCCCCTTGTGACAGCTTTTTAACCGCGGCAGGGTATTCGAGTATGGCTTTGCTCTGTTCGGCGGCTCTGTGGGCGTTCTGCGTAAGCAGGACAAGGACAGCAGCCTTGTCAAAATCGTCCCCCAGCTTCCGGGCTGTGATAGGCTTTGTCCTGTCCGGCGTGAGGTAGGAAAGCCGCCCCCGGCTCTCCTTGACGGTCACACCCTCCCGCAGCAAAAGGGAAGAAAATTCGTCAAAGCTGCCAGCTTGGGAAAGTGCCTGCCGTATCGTCCGGCGCAGCTTCGCCTTGTCCGTTTCAAACTTGGTGGGCTTGGTCGGCTGTCCTGCGGCTTCTCTGACAGCGTTCTCTTTATCAAGGGCAAGCTGTCCTTTCTTTGCCGCCCAGTATTCCCGTTCGGTTATCCGTTCCTTGCTGCCGCTTAGGAGGTCGATTTGGTAAAGCCCCTCCCGGTGGCACATCTCCATGACTTCACTCTTGAAATATTCCATAGCGGCGTTGGTGCAGCGGTGCTTGCAGCCCTCCCGTGTGTCGGCTGGTCTGTCCATGTAGGGCAGAAGCGGGACTTCATAAATCCGCAGGGAGTTGATGACGATATGCACATGGATATTGCCGCTGTGGTTATGCCCGTCCGGGTGGGTGCAGACTAAGGCTTGGTGTCCGGGGAAATGCTCTTTACAGAACTGCTCGCCCAGCTCCTGCGCCCGGTCTACGGTCAAGCCGTTGTCTGTCCCGTCCCGTGGGTCAAAGCTGATGATATAGTGGTGGCTTTTCACATCTTCCCGTTTTTGGTTTTTCTCATAGCGGAGATTAGCCCGCATACAGGCAACAGCGAAATCCTCGCCCCCACAGTTGAGGGAAGAAATGCGGTAATCCTCCCTCGGTATCAGCCGCCCGTTTTCATCAAGGGTGGGCTTCATGGTAAACTCGTCATGCTCAAATGTGAGATAGGCTTCCGCTGCGCCATAGTCCGCATTTTTAGAGCTGATATGTTTGAATGTTGCCAACAGCGTCACCCACTTTCTGCAAGACTTCAAACTTTGAGGGCGGCAAGGTCGGAAACCGCGGCGCGTACCTCGCCCGGACAAGCGCATTGTAGGGGCTGCGCCACCTCGTTCAGCATACCGGGCTATCTGGTTTGAGGGTTGCCGCCGATCCTGCCGTATTCGGCGGTCAGCTTCCCGACAGCGGCAAAGCAGCTCGTCGTTGACCGCCGACACACGGATATGATGGGGCGTATGGCTCGCCCCGGTTATCGCTTGCCGGAGAAACTCGGACTGGCTGATGCTGCAGGGCGAAAGCCTTTGCCGCGAAACTCGGCGTATTCTTCCTCGGTCAGCGTGTCTTGACTACCCGGCTGCGGTGCGGCGTGTTGTATCGTTTCGGCATGGGCTATAAACCTCCTTTCTGTGCGTGGTGTCCTCACAAATAGGAGAAAAACTGGTGTGTTAAAGTCGGGAACTGTTCTTTGCATCCGAAAAGATATTTTGAGGGATTTTTTTGCGGCGTAAGCCGCCATAAGCAGGGTTTGGGGAAGGCACTCCCCAACAAGTTTCCGCGAGGGCAAAACGAGCGAGAATGCGGATTTTGGCACTGCGGTAGAATCTTGCTCTCCGTGACTGCAAACTTTCTCTCACTTCCGTCCGCCACTTTTTTTGGAAAACTGCAACCACAAAAGTTTGTTTCTCTTTTCTGCTACTACTAATCCTGTAAAGGGCATTCCTGCCCGCTTTCGCTAAAATGACACCGGACGCAGTGGTTTCTACCCGGTGTTGGAGAAATCCTTTCTCTTTGCCCTCTACTACGGGTAAATGCTCCAAATGCCAAACACCAGGGCAGAAAAATTCCCTCCTCGCTTACTACTACAACCGGCAGGGGGCAAAATGGCCGGGAGCGGAGCCGGACAACAAAAAAAGCAGTAAATCTTTTTCAAGACTTACTGCTTTCGCTGGCCGCGTCGGTGGCGGCTGGTATTCAGTTTTTATGACTTGTCCGGTGGTTCGTCAAGCCGGAACTTGAATTGACAGTCAATTAACCGCTGCTTTACATAGTCCTCCACCTCGGCGTTGACCTGCCCGTTCACTTTTGAGAAATAGCGGATATATCCGGCGTAGTGGAGCAGGACAGCGTTCACGGCTTCTGGGTCGCCCTCACGGGCTTTGAGGATTGTTTCATAGGGGAGAAGTCTACTCATACCGGCTCACCCCCATTTCTTCGCGTAGCCGCTGCAAGGCAAGCTGGATATGCCGCCCCGCTGTGCTGCGTGACCGGCCAATACACGCGCCGATCACGCGCTGCGGCTGGCGCAGAAAGTAATAGCGCAGGATTTCTTCCCGCGTCTGCTCCGGCAAAACAGAGATCGCGTCGGCAAGGGCGGCGTTGCAGAGCAGGACGGTCTGACCGCAGACGGTAAATGGGTATTCCTCGTCCGGCTCCGACGCGGCAAACTGGACAAACTTCTCGTTCATCAGATAGTCAAGGGAAACTTGCCGTTCCCATTGCCGTTTAAGCTTCAAAATCTTGTCCAAGGCGGCACAGCGGATAACAGTCTTGCAAAAGGCGTTGTACCTGCGCTGGATATATTCTTGATAGGCTATCTGGTCGGTCATGGAAATTCCCCTTTCTGAATAATAGTGCGGGGCGGTGGCACTTCTTGCTGTCGCCCCTTGATTGCCTACCAGCAAAGGCGGGCGGGGCTGTCAACGGCTGCGCATATGCGCCGTTCATCTTGACCGTTGACTGGCTCGGCTGGGTTTGCTATTTACCCGACAAACTTGAATTTATTTTAAGCTATCACGTTTTACCTTCTTAAGCCTTACTATCATTACCATAGGAATTTCTTTGTTGGTTTTAAAACATTCTTCATAAAATCCATCAATGACAAATCCAGCTCTAAAACAAAGGTTAAAAATATCTTGTATGGAACGATGATAATAAATCTGCTCTTTCGGTTGCCCTTCAATCGCTATATCATAGTAACTGTGCGGTGTCATATATTTTTCAGTCAACGTGACAAAACAAGGGTGTTGCGTTGCAAAGACAAAAATTCCGCTTTCCTGCAACAGTTCATAAACAGCCATAAGAAGTGGTTCAATATCCGTAATATCCATAATTGCCATATTAGAAACTGCTTTCGTAAAGGCTCGATTTCTTTTTAATTCTAATATACTTTTTCTATCGGTCGCATCCGCCACACAAAATTCAATTTGTTTTGCATATTGTGATTGCCGTCTTTTAGCCAATTCTATCATTTTTTTGCTGTAATCAAAAGCGACAACCGAAGCGCCTCTTTGTGCAAGATACGAAGAATAATTTCCATTGCCACACGCAATATCCAAAATGTAATCCGCAGGATTAGGAGATAGAAGTTCCGTTACTTTGGGACGCACTACCTCTCTGTGAAATTCATTAGATTCGTCACCCATTGCATTATCCCAAAATTGTGCGTTCTCCTCCCAGATTTTTTTACTTTCCTCTGTTCCCATGTTCTCTCCCACTCCCCAAATTTGCTTTTTTGCTTCCATTAAATCTTCCTTACTATATTCCATTGTTACCCTCCATAACTTCTGATTGTTGCCGTCTTGACGATTATGTATCTTTACATTACCTTCTGAAACATATGGCGCACCTTGTCCAGGCGGCTGTTTGGACGGCGGGGCTGGATGACCGGCTGACCGACAGCGGCCTGATATCCTTTCAGCTCTGTAAGGCATACGCTCCGCCCGTTGGTGTAAAAGGCCAGATCAGTACGGTATGCCTGTATACAGCGGGCGGGAATCTCGCCAGTAAAGACAACTTCATCCTTTTTTACCTGGGCCGTTTCGATGGTGGCACAGTATTTCGGTGCATCATGATAAGCCCTGGAAAGGTATTCCTGGGGCGCATAGAGGATGAAGGAGAGATAAGGTTCCAGCAGCTGCGTCCCCGATTCCTTCAATGCCTGTTCCAATACAATCGGGGCCAATGAGCGGAAGTCCGCCGGCGTGCTGACCGGACTGTAATAAAGCCCGTATTCAAAGCAAATCTTACAGTCCGTTACGTTCCAGCCGAACAAGCCCTGCTCCAGCCCGTAACGGATACCATCCCTGACAGCGTTTTTGAAAAACTCTGGTCTCAAGTATCCCAGCGAAACCCGGCTCTCGTATTGTACACTGGAGCCAAGCGAGAGTGGTGTAACAGAGATAGTCCCATGGATGCCCAAAAACGGGTTGGGCGGCACCTCGATATGGATGGTGTGGCTGGCTGCTTTGAGCGGCCGCTCCATATAAATGACGGAGGGTTCCTTTTACCACTGTTTCAAGCTTGTATTTTTCCGACAGCAAAGCGGAAACAACCTCCAACTGCACCCGGCCCAAAAAAGAAAGAATGATCTCATGGGTGATGGAATCCACTTCGCAACGCAAAAAGCGGGTCAGTATCCGCAAGTTGCGTAAGAGCGTCCAGCAGCCGTTCTCTTTTGCGCTGCCGTTTTCGGCGCAATCGTCGTCCGCAGCATGGGAGGGGGTCCCCGCGCCACCTTTTACGAGGGAGCCGGGTTTGGTCCCCAATCACATCGTTTAACCTCACGCTGTCGCTGGGAAGGATAACAATTTCACCCTGATAAGCGGTGTCTGTCCGAACAATTTCCCTTTGGATGGAATACGCATCTCTGTGATTTTCAGCTTTTCTCTCCCGGCCAGGGCCACCGTATCCCGCAGGCGCAGCGTTCCGCTGTATAACCGTAGATAGACACGCCGCTGGCCGCAATCGGTGTACTCAACCTTGAAAACGCTGCCGCATAGGGCGGCGCCCCCCTGTTCCCCAATCGGTTGGAACAGCCCTGTCACCGCATCCATCAACGGTTGAATGCCAAGGCCATTTTTGGCGCTGCCAGCGATAGACTGGGAACAGGGAGGCGTCTTGAACCCGCTGCTGTTCCTCCCGCGCAAGTTTTTCCCGGCTGATTGGTTCTCCTGCGATATACTTTTCCAATAATTCATCGTTATTTTCGATGACCGCATCCCATGCTTCTATGTCGGTATTTTCCTCCAGGACTATTTCCGGGGACAGCGACACCGTCTGCTTGATGATAATATCGGCGGAGAGCTTATCCCGAACAGACTGAACCACGCTCTGCAAATCAACGCCAGCCTGGTCGATCTTGTTGATAAAGATAACGGTGGGAATGTTCATTTTCCGCAGGGCATGGAACAGAATACGGGTCTGGGCCTGCACGCCATCTTTAGCGGAGATCACCAAGATGGCCCCATCTAAAACAGCCAAAGAGCGGTACACCTCCGCCAAAAAATCCATGTGGCCGGGCGTATCCACAATGTTAACTTTACATCTGTGCCACTGGAAGGAAGTGACTGCCGCTTGAATGGTAATCCCACGCTGCTGCTCCAAAAAACATGGTGTCCGTCCTCGTTGTCCCTTTTTCGACGCTCCCTCGGTTCTGAAATGGCTCCGCTGGCATATAGCAGGCTCTCCGTCAAGGTCGTCTTTCCAGCGTCTACATGGGCAAGAATTCCAATATTGATTATTTTCATGTGATTGTCCTCCCTTTACAGCCCCAAAGGGCATAAAAATCCCCAGCAGTAAAATACTTTTACCACTGGGGATTATAAGTTGCGGACATACACATATACAGCATACACCTGTTTGTGATTGCTGTTTTTGGGGATATGTCAAAATTGATAAGGCAAAAGTATTCTTAAATTGGGTACAAAAACTAAGCCCCTACAAAAAGGAGCTATCATAATCCTTTGTTCCCACTATTTGATTATAGTTTTATTTAAGAATACCTTGCCGCATATTTTTTACTCCTTTTCTGGATTAAATCATTGTATCACATCAGTTTTAGGAAAGCAAGTACCTAAAAGAAATTTTTCTTCCCCTTATATGTAACAATCATACCGGCTTCCTAGCGTTCAGAATGTTTTCTGCTGTCTGCTGTGGTGTTTGGTTGGAATTGTCCAGCCAAAAAGCCGATCCGTGGTGTTGTCTGCATTTTACTAAATACAAATTCAATGTATACAGAAAGATATAAGGAGTGGGAGGGATTCCGCCGTAGTTGGCATTGTAGGAAAATCCAAAAGTTTAGATTTTCCCACAATGCTTATCTTTTGGTCTTTGGTTCGGAATAGTGTAGTGCTGGCGGTCTATCTCTTGTTTTCGGTTGCTTGCTTCCTTACCGTACATGAGCATTTAACTCACGGATGGAAGTATGATGCTTGTCGAGTTCTTGCATCCTTCTCTTCCATAGTATCAAGCTTTACAGACATCTGGTCGCCATAGAGGCAAACTTCTTTGATGCTATCCTTGTCGCGTAGCTTATTTCTATTCTTTTTGCTACTAATTCAATCATTTTTCATCCTCTTCTTTCATATATCGTTTCTAGTGTTTGTTATCTTTTTGATAATCATATTATAGCATATGATAATATCGATGTCAATATCTTTTATCATTTTTTTGATAATTTTTTTATTGTCATTGATATATTCTTCAGTGATATATAATGTAAGAAAGGAGGTACTAATGATGGGATTCTGGCTAAAAATATAAAAATGGCAATGCTTGATAAAGGCATAAAAAGTTTCTGATTTAGCCGAAAGAGCTGGAAACAGATCTCGAAAGTCTTATCGGTTGCTTTCTCCCGTGATAATCTAACTGGTAAAAAGCGTGGAAGAAATAGCCGACGCAATTTAATTGCGATGTTAGAATAGCTGACCGCCAAACAGGAAAAATCTATTAATTTTTATTTGTCTTAGAAAGTGAGGTATAACAATGCCCAAATCAACATCAATGTTTTATGGTATCATCATACGAATGTATAGGGAAATGGGAGGACAGCACAATCTTCCTGCATATCCATGCTAGAATATCAAGGCTCGAAACTGTTGTAAGTCTCTGATGGTGATGTCTGAGAAGGAGCATACCCAATAAAAAGCTTAAACTTGTCCTTGCGGATGGAAATACAAAGATGAGCTATCCGCCAACTGGGATTTGTTAAGCAACGCGTGAAAAGTGCTTTGTACAATAGAGCCGCTGAAGTAATAGGAGGTGTTTAGATGCTACAACCGAATTATTAAAACGTTACACCAATGGACAATTATAAACTGCTCCTTCTGTACGAAACCGGAGAACAAACGACTATTTGATGTCTACCCTATATAAGTGGTGAATGGTATGGCGAGTTAAAAGATAGCAGATACTTTAATTCTGTAAGACTTGCAGAATCATTCTGATCGAGTGAGAGGCGGGCAGGACATCGCACCACACGAATTATATTATAATTCTGTGCTACTTAAATTAGAAAAGAGAGGTTAATACTATGAGCATCACATCCGGCACATGCGACGAGAGTTGCAGCTGATTGAGTTATGCCAAAATCACGGGATTTGCACTTACCGTCGAGACAGGCTCACCAAAGTCGTCAACGCTTGACGCTATCGAAGATGAGTTTGATACTATCATTGCGGGAAGAAAGCCTACAGCGGAAGTTTTGAAAATCTGCTACCTGTTCCGGCGATGATGATGTGGGAGGATTAGAAACAAAGCGTATCGAGCTCGACACTCCAGCGATGCCTACAATTTATTACAGTGTGGATAAATATACCAGACAATTATGACTGGATAAATAAGAACTTAGAAGCTCGCGACAATCCACTCTCAACACGGTAAGCCACACTAACCGCCAGATAAAAAGTGACTATGGCGCATAGAGGTGAGGTGGGTTAATCGAACAATTTGCGATATAGCAGAGAGAAAGTAATAATCAATCGTCGTCAAGAGGCAGGACACCGCCGAGATATTTATAACAAAATATAGCAAGCTATTCCCTGAACAGGACTATATGACCCATATAAACACTCGGAAAGCAGTGCTTTTCTTTGCCTAAATATACTTGTGTAAGTATAGGATGTACTTGTGTAGTATATATGTACTTTGTGCAAGTGCATTTCCGGATTAGCGTTTGTGATACTTTCTCCACCAACGCATTTCTATACAACCCATAAACGACCTTTTGATTGATATATTCATCAGCAAGGTTAATCCCGCCCGAAAATGCTGTTTCTGCGTCAATTGCCAAAGATTTTCGGTGGTCTCTGTGGTTCATAACCGCTCCCAAAACCGGATTGATTTTGTTAAAGGAACACATTTAATTTCTTCTTTTTCCAGCTTTTTATAACGAGGGCGGCAAAGGTCCGAATCGAGCCCAAATCATCGTACATCACCTGTACGTCCAGTCCCTCCGCCGCTTTTTGCTTTTAGAATCCGATGCATTCCTTCCCACATGACGCCTTCTTCAATGATAAAATATCTCCAAAAGATGTATTTTTCTGCTTTTTACAGCAGAGCCTTTGTTTTTACAAAGCTCTTTCCTCTCTCTTTTCTTCCATTCCGGTTCATCTTCAGGCTCCTGTAAAATTATACACCGGTTTCATAATATCAACAATCTCAACCGACTCCTCAATCCCATCGCAGTATCTCTAATCAGCTTATACGCCATCGGTGCCTCGTCAATCTGTCTGCTCATTGACAGAAGTGCTGTAGACACCTGCCATTGTCTGCTTTATATCTTTGCCAAAATCAATCTCTTCCTTGGCTTTTGTTCTGGACATAATCCTGCCGGCACCATGCGGTGCGGAATAATTCATTCGGATTGCCTTTTTCCCACGGCAAGGATAGAGCCGTCCCTCATATTAATCGGAATCAGAACCTTTCTCTCCCTGATGAGCGGCAATCGCCCCCTATGCCAAAATCATCTCTTTGGTATCGATATAGTTGTAGAATCGTGTGAAAACTTTCTGTCACTGTCATACCGGTTCTTTCCAAAATAATCTCCGCCATTTTTCCCTGTTTCTCCGGGCAAACCGTTGACAATATTTCTACATCGTGAAGATAATCTTTAAGAAAAAGAACCATAAAGCCAGCATAATTCTTCCGGCACTTGCGGTGTCTGCTTTGATACTCCTCTTCCAGTGCATTTAACGCCGTTTGAATCTCCTTGCGCCTTCCTTCTTTCTTTGTATGTTCGGATAATTTCCTCTCTCCGGTGAAAATAATCCTCTTTTCCGGCATGCAAGTCAATCGCTAGTCTGCTGGTAAAGTTCCGCTACTTGTTTTCCAAGATTTCGGCTACCGGAGTGAATGATTAAATAAAACGTACCGTCCGTCGCCCTGATCAATCTCAATAAAATGATTGCCCCCGCCGAGCGTACCCAGTGAGCGTTCCAGTCGCTTCATATCATGTAGCCGGCGATAACATATTAGCTCCGCCAATTCAAATCTGTTCTTGCCGTCCGTCCCAAACATTCATGCCCGATGGAATAGCGTGCGCCACCGCATCCACTTTCTCAAAATCAATCTCCTGTGCCAGTCAGCTTAACCGTATACATGCCGCGGCCAATATCGACTCCGAGCAATATTCGGACACACCTTTTTCATCTATCGTCATCGTGGTTCCGACCGTACAGCCTTTGCCGGCATGAACATCCGGCATAATCCGAATCGGACTCTGCTCTGTCAGGGGCGTAGTCGCACTATCGTTTGAATCTGCTCAATCGCCCGCTCGTCCACGACCTTAGCACTAGCAAATCGCTGTATTCTTTTTCCTTTTATCTCAAACATCTTCTTCTCCTTTTCACGGCAAACTTACTCGTTCGCCGTTTTCTGCTATGAGTGTTTTCCTCTGCACAAGGTTCCGGTTTATAGCGTTTTGGCTATGCCGTAATTTTGGCATAACGCTTACTTTCCAAAACTTCCATCATAAACACATACGGCGATAAAATCCCGCCTGCAATCATGGAAAAATGCGGGCGTTACTCCGGAAACCAGTGCCACGCCACGCTCTGTTTTGCGTTACCGGCTGCGCGATTTCGGCTAGCGACATTCAAAAATAATCTGCGGGAGCTGATAGCCGGCAGACTTCGTATTCTTTGCTTTGCATTTTGAAAAACCGTTGCTGCAGCTCTATCCACACGTTGGTCAAACTCCATATCGGAAATGATAATCAGCTTTGCCGGCAGGTCTTTCTGCGGCACTTGATTTTTACCGCCGCGTCCAAAATCAAAGCAAAAACCGCCTCTAAGTTCGTATTGGCAATCTCGTTAAAGGACGCAAGATAGCGAAGCCGGTCAGCAAACGTTTCGCCCTTAATTTCCAGTAGCTGCGGTCTGGCGGAAAACTCAATAAAATGGTTTTCTAAACATTCCCGTATTGCGCTCGGCAAAGTAAAGACCTAACGACAATGCCACCGTTGCCGGAGCAGGTTCTTGGCAAAAATACATCGAGCCGGACGTATCAATCACCGCCAGTGCATTTTTCTTGACTGCCAAAATCCGGCAAAAGCATTCCCATGTGGCATTTAAAGCCATCTTCTCCTCCGGCGAAATTTTCCTCATAAAACTACCGCCGTTTTCATACAAATCATCGGTTAAATAAGGCGCAACCAGTTCATACCGGCGCAACGATCGGCATCGTAATGTTACTTTCGCCGCATCTCACCGCATAAAGGAAACTCAGATAGCGGTACTCATCATTGCGGATAAAGGCTTTGCGATATTTAAAGAGTGCTCTTGACGGCTGCTTTTCATACGCAAAGGAATAATCCTTCTCCCGCAGATTATTTTCAATAATTTACATCCTCCGGCGCAACGCCGCCAAAGCCTTGCGATACTCCGCCTCAGAGCCGATGCGTCTTTTGCCAGCTTTTTGCCTTGGCTCCTTGTCGTCGCATTGGACGCATTAACAGACGGTAGCCACTTTGCCAGCAGCGATACCGGCTCACCGGCTTTAGCGCCGCCATATCCTGCCGGAACTGCCGCGGCGAAGAATGCCTAACATTTCCGGCTCGCAGGACGTGTCCAGTAAGGACAGCAAGTCATCATATCGTCCATATTCCGCTACATATTCTAAAAAGTTTTTGCGAACGGACTGCGGCTCATAGTTCCGCCAAGCCAATGAAAAATAACACGAAATACCCGTCTTTCCTAGACCGCCTCTAATATCTCTTGCAAAAAGAGTAGTTTCATGGCAGTATTGGCGTCTTCCGTATATGCCGCAGAAAGCGGCAAATAATCTCCTCTTCCTCTCCCGGCGCAGTGCACCGATAGTAGCAAAAAGATCAAGGCACTCCGAACCCGTCAGTGGCAAAGGTCGCTCGCTCCGTTTTTCCGTTACCGTCTTATTTGCTTCCTGTTCCATCCATTTTTGGCATGAGCTCACTCCTTTCGTTTTTCATTTTCTACTAAAAATCCGTTCTTCCAACCGTTTACAGCGAAAAGCTGAGCCTGCTGATCGCAACACTCCGCCCATTTGGCAAGCTCCCCGTCAAATGGCTCTCCCACTCGGACTTTCTGCTGCTGCAGTTTCTTTGCAAAGCCCGTTTCTCCCATTTAGCGAGCACCTGTCAAATGGCTCTCTCCCATCGGACTTTCTGCTACTGCACTTCTGCAAAGCCCGTTTCCTCCCATTTGCCAAGCACCCATCAAGCGACTCTCCCATCGGACTGTCAGGACAGTTTCTTTTTCTTCGCCGCTTCTTTCAAGCAATCCCCATTCCGGCTTTACCGGCTTTGCGGAGCTTCGCTGTAAGCACGTTCTTAACCGGCAAGCCAAGCAGAAAACATACTTATTAAAAATTACAAGGCACTGTTTTTGTTTGGGATTCGAACCCAAGAATGACTCGAAGTCATTGCTTCACCATTACTCTCAAAAATTGCTGTGAGTGCCTTTTTAAAAGCTATGTCCCTGCCTGTTGCTTACAAGGTGCATTTTTGTTATGGCAGTCTTACTGCCGGAAAGTAACCTTTTACTTGAATAAATGCTGTATGCACCTTTATCGCAAGACGCCGCCTTTTCGGCTTAATACGAAAGCTCTGACGAGCCATTCGCTCCTTTACTCTAAAAGTCTGCAGGCGTCTCTTCTGTTTACAATGCCATTATACCAAAACCTATATCCTTTATCACATGGAAAAAGTTGCGAACAACTTAATGCTCCACAACTTTTTGATTTCTTAGTTTTTCTTTTATTCGTTCTACAAAAATACTGCGGTGCTGCTTACCTTTACCATAGGTCCAAAGGATAATATTCAGAATCACCATTTCTGCTTCATCTGCTTTTTCATAAGTAACCGTAATCTTGTAGTGTCCATCCTCAAGCGTTCCGCTTGTTTTTGAAAAATGAGAAGTGTAGCACGCTCTCTCTAATGCGTTTTCGCTCGTCCATCAGCTCCAGCTCTACGGTTCTGCTATCGGACACCGGCTGTCGGCTTGACTTTTTCTGATACGCCGCCTGATACGGCTGAACCGTTATCAGCCAGCCCCAAGTTCACAGTTTCGCCGTCATCGCCAATTAGCCCGAATTTATCATCTTTTTCCGAGTATTCGAGGATATTCCGGCAGCAAAAACCTGCCGAATCACCTTCCCCTTGCGGTTGGTCGTTTCAAGCTCCAGAGGATAATGCCGGCAAGCGAGCGTCAGCACTATCCGAAAGCTACGAATATAGTCCGGATCCGTATACGGATCGCCGTCCAAATACCGGTCAAAAACGATGATATCTTCCATCACGAAACAGCGGCTCTACGTCCGGCAGAAAAATCGTTTCATCGGTAAAGAGCTTTAATTCTCGGATCGGTAAAAATAGCCTTTAGCCAGCGTTTTTCTAAGATCGTCAGAGAAGCTCCGGAGCGCTGCTGCAGCCGGCGTTGTCCCGTCCGCATGAATGAGCTCGCCACCGCTCCTCGGTGATTGCCGGTACAATATTTAGTACACTTTCCCCAAAGGCGTTTTTCAATGATGCGATGGATTTCTCCCTGAGACAGGGGTACTGCCAACGGGCGCTTTTGGGAATTTTCGCCATGGTATGAAAATAGACACTATAAAGTTCACTAAAAATCATCGTTTCTCCTCCCTTTATGTCATACAGCGCATACATCGCCTGAAGATCCTTATGAAACTGCGTTTCCAGTGCCTGATTGGAAAAGAAGTGAATCTCCGTGATACGGCAAAGAAAAGTTCTAATCCATGGAATCATTTCGCTGGTGTCAAACACCTCCGCCGTAAAGCGGCTGGTATTCTTATCCATCTTTTCAACCGTTCCGCAGCGTTTTTCTCGCTCTAGCGCTGATGAATGTACGGTTCCTCATCGCTATATCGAACCGTAATCCCACCCTCTCCAGCCCGCTCGCCTGCCGGACTTTGCGTACTGACGCCCCACATATGTGTCCGCATACCATCCAGCTTTTGCCGGAGCTCGTCAAAATTATCACAAATCTCTCCCTGCTGAATGGAAAGAATATTATCGATTCGAAAGGAAGTAATCCGCTGAATTCTTGGTGTATACGCCATTAGATACCGGCGACCGCTTTGAACGCTAATCATCAGCCGCAGCGGAATGACATCATTTTCCATTGCCCGCTCGTTTCGCCGAGAAATACTCTCTACCGTAATCTGCCTTCTTTCCGGATATGGCGGTCAGCAGCAAATACAAAATCTCGCTATCCATCGCACCGGTTATATAATGATGGCTAAAAGGCAAAATGCTCCTTATGAGCATTTTCTCGGTCCAACAAATACAGAGCCGATCACGCCGCAGAGGCTATCTCCGAAAAAGTCTAAAATATCCGGCGGGCGGCTCGGTCCCTTTTCTGCTCGGCGGTAATACATCGTTTTTCCCTGTTTTTGAGCAACAATCACACCGGCAGCTACATATTCCTTCAGCTTTTTCGCACCGTTGACGTATCAAACAGCTTAGGCTGGCGAAATCCTTGCAGGTAATCATCCACCAGTACCGTAATCTCCGCAAGCGGCAAGGTAATCTCCGGGGGTGTAAAATGTCCAGCAAAAATAAAAATGCAGCGTAATATCCCCGTCCGTAAAAGCTCTTGGCTTTCCATGCAGTATAAAGCGGATTGTGATGCGACAGACGGCTGTCAATCGATAAAAACACCCGCTTCCCGTCCGGCTCCTGCCGAAACTTCATATAATCCCCCAGCCAGCTTTCTATCCGTCGCCGCTCGTTATCATAAGAACGGGCGCTTTTTCGTATATTCTTCTCGGCTCTTAAAGCCATGCACATAGAACTCCCGCATATGGTCCCAGATTCGGTTAAGTTCTTAATCAGCTCACTGTATGCCATATCCGCTCCCCTTATCGATCCTCTTTTTGAAAAGCTTCGCCTATGCAAACGTGACGTCCCTTCGCAAAAATAAGAGCACAAAAAGCATAGTAACACAGAAAGCACAACCAAAACAACAAAGCACAGTAAAAAAATAGTAAAAATAGTAAAAATCAAAAACAAAAAATACCTAAATTTCATAAACTCAGGGCATTCTCTCACTTTGATTGGTCTTTCCTTATTTTACTTCAACTACCGCTTTATTCTTGTAGTGCCGCAGTTTTTGCAGGCTCTGTGCGCTAGAACCGGCTCGCCGCATTTACTGCAAAGCAACAAGTTCGGCACTGCCAGCTTCCAGTTGCCCGTCTTTATCTCTTCTTGCACTCGATACTTTTCCCTTTGGTACTGCCATGACTACACCTCCTTAAAATTATTCTCAAACAGTTCCTTCAGTCCAGCGAAACGAATATCTGCCGCCTCTTTCTGCTGACATTCGCAGGCATTCTCATTTTATTTTTCCGCAAATCTCACAAATGCCACGACAATCTTCTCGGCACAGCACCTTCTGCGGAAAGTTCAAAAGTGCTTCTTCTCGAATCAATTCATCGAAATCCAAGCTATGACCGTCCGCCAACAAAATTTCTCGGTCAAAGCTCAAATCCATCCGTTTGTCTACGTCCGCCATGCGGCGGTCGCACACCAATTTCCACGCAAAATCAAGCTCCTGCAAAAATATTTCCTGCTCGTTTACCTTGTGAAAATTAAGCTCGCTGCCGCACCGGCTCTGCCGTCATTTGATAACAAAGCTCCGGCAACCTCAATGTTTCTGAGACAAGCTCTTCCTCCAAACGGACATCATCCTGCTCACAAAAACAATTCATCTAAATTAATCTTCATTGAATCGTCTCCTTAGCTGACTGAATACATCACAAGCTATTATACCCACTTCGGCTTTCTTTGTCAAGCAAAAATTCGTGCAGGAATTTTTCTCGCCGGTGGCAAAAGTGGCTACGTTCTTTCGGGCGCAGGGAATAATAAACTTTTCCCCATCAATTTGCCGGATTTTAATCCTTATCCCATAAACTGCCGTCATCGTTTCTTCATTTATAATATCTTCTGTGCCATACGCGCCATTTGATTTTCTTTCATCAGCAAAAAGCGATTGCAATAGCGCAGCGCCAAATTGATGTCGTGAATGACCAGCACCACTGCTATTTTTCTTCTGATGGCAGACTTCCGACACCAGCTCCAACACCTCGTATTGATTTCGCAAATCAAAGGCTGGTCAGTTCGTCAAGCGAGCAGGCTTTTTGGGCTGCTGCACCAGTGCTCTGGCAAGCATGACCTTCCTGCTTTTCGCCGCCACTCAATTCTTCAAAAAGCGGAGCTCTATATCCTGCAAATTCATTTTCCGAATCATCTGCGCACAATCTGCTCATCCTGCGGACGCCTCACCCCGCTGATATACGGTTTTTCTGCCCAGCAGAATCATCTCGTGAACCGTCAGCCGGCTTGCCGGCGCATCCTGCTCAACAAACGCCATATTCTTTGCGACTTCTGTTAGCGGCATTTGATAAAGGTCCTTGCCCGTTACCAGAACACTCCCCTTTTGTGCGGCGTCAAAATCCGGTTCAGGCATTTTTAGCATCGTACTTTTTGCCTGCCCCATTATTGCCCAAAATCGCACACTTTCGCCCGATTTTACTGAAAAACTGATTTTTCCAGAATCAGACGTGTCCGCTCATACCCAAACGATATGTCCTGTACCTGAATCATCATGCCCTCCGTTTCTCCTATGGCATTGCTTTTCTCCTTAGCCTGTTATCCCTCTCGGCGGAAAATTTACGCAAATGGCGACCAGCTGGTTTTGCTAAGAAACCTCTTTTTTTCTTAAACAGCAAATACAAAAACAAGGGCGCTCCCATAAAGGAGTAATCGCGCAATCGGCAAAATCACCGGTGCAATCGTCATTCTTGCCGCTAAATCGCCCAAAAGCAGCAAAATCCGCCGCAAAACGCCGATGCCGGCAGCAAAAGACATGGTTATTCCCCAAAAAGGCGTCTGGCAATATGCGGTGCTACCAAACCAATAAAATTGATAATTCCATACGAAACAATCACTGCCGCCGCCACAGAGCAAACCAGCATATTGACAATCCGCCGCTTCTCCACCGGAACCCCCAAGCTGATTGCCGTCTGCTCTCCTGCCTCCATGGCATTATATTCCCAGCAGTTAAACCCAAAATATAGCGCCGCCGCTGCACTAACTGCCGCAATAATCCCACTTCCCGCCAACCGGTTTCTGCCCAAATCGCCAAACGACCAAAAACACAACGGACGCTAATTGTACTTCATCGGCAAAAAACTGAAGTAAAATGGTTGCCCCGCCAAAGCATGGAGCTTAAAGGCTACTCCCGCTAAAATCATGCTTCCGGTGCAATTTTCCGAAAGCAGGGATAAGCCCAAAAATCAAAAACGAAACCGCAATACTGCCTAAAAATGCACAAAAACTAATCAGCAAAGGATTGGTCAGCTTGACCGCTGCGACCGCACTGCCCTGCACCCCTGCTCCCAAAACAATAATGGCAAATGCCGCGCAAAGGACGCTCCTGCGAAATGCCCAGCGTCGAGGCAGACGCTAAAGGGTTGCGTAAAATTGCCTGCAACACGCGCCCACTATCCCCAACCCTGCTCCGCCAAGCATTGCCGTCAAAATACGGGGCAGTCGCGGGTTATAAATTACCGTATTGATATTCACCTGCTCCGCCTTGCCAAAACACCGCTTTTAGCAGCTCGGTAGCGGCACTTGATACGAGCCGGCAGTCAGTGCCAAAAAGCCCAGCAAAAAGCCATGCCGCCAGTAGTCCTGCCAGCACCCACCCTTTTTCGCCTGATACTTTTGATATCCTGTTCTTTCGTTATCTGCCGCCCCTTTTTCACTTCATTCCCCTATCTTCATTTCCTTAAAATTCATATCCATTGGCTTTTAAGGTATCATAAAACTTCACACCCAGCATCGTTTCAAAAATCTCGTCTGTTTTTGAGCAATATCCACATCAGAAAACTCCTCCGGATAAAGGACCTTCCCTACATAATAAGCGTCTGCCAAAGAAAGCTCGGCATTGACCGCATTATACCGAAAAAGATTTGAGAATATAACGCCATTTTTCACCGCCGCCAGGGAATTATAATAATCCGGATTTTTGGCGTAATCTTCCTTGATTAAAAGACATTCCGTTAAAAGTCCAAAAAGACAACATCCGGATTCCATTGCAGCACCTGCTCTAAGTCAACATTAAAAGCACCCTTTTTGACCGGTTTGATCGAGCTGAGTTTTTGGCTCCGACTGCAGCAAACGGTGCGTAACCTGCCTCTGTTCCCTCAAAACCATGATGTCCTCCTAAGGATACTCCCCACATAAACGCTGGGCTTATCTTCTTCTTTTACATTCGCCGTTCTCTTTTGCAAATCTTCCTGTAACCCATGAATATAAGTCATAGCTCCTTGGCTCTTTCTTCTTTGCATACACCTGCCCCATCAGCTCTATCATTTGGTCGCTTTTTCCCAAACATACTATCAATCAGTGGAACGGCAATCACCGGAATCCCCGCTTTTTGCTGCAAGAGCTCTGCCGTTTCTTTATCTGCTGTCGCCATAATCTACCTGCGGTGCCACTTTGATAATTTCTTCATCATAGGTCTTTCCGTTATCGCCAGTTAGCGGCAGATTTGCAAAAACGTCCCGATTGATATAGCTAAAAGGGCTTTGGTTGCCTTCGATTTCTCTCATTTTTCTTCTACTCTCGACAACCAAGTCGGTTGCCTGCATATAGCAGGTAAAGCGAAGACTGCCGACTCCCACGCAAACGATTGATGTTACCTTTTGGGGAATGATACCTCCCGTCCGGCAGCGTCAACAACCAGCCTGCTTTCGATTGCTTCACTCGGCTGGGCTTTTTGTTCTCTTCGAGTTTTTCCCGTTTTTCTGCTACTTCCTTATTTTTCTCGTCCTGCCCGGCAGCTACGCTTGTCTTATTTTCTTCTGTGTCGTATTGGTGCAGGCATAAGTAAATAAAGTAAGGATAAGACACATTGCTATAATCATTTTTGTTAAAGCCCAAAGTGCAAAGGCTTGATCCATTGCTACCGGCTTTATCTCCTTTTTGATGTCTGATTTTTGATGCTTTCTTCTTTCTTCCTGTCTGATTTTTAATACTTTCTTCTTTTTGTCTACTCTTTCTCAAGCCATCTGGCAATAAAGAGCATGACAACGGTTTCCATTTGGTCAACAATTTTGCCAGTCCACTGCCAGCTTCCTTAAATACTCTTCTATTTGCTGCTTTTTGGCTGCTGCTTAGCTTTCCCTCGCTGTTTTTCAATAAAAAGGAGTAGTGCTCACCGCTTCTTCCAGGCTGCGGATATTTTCCCAGTTTTCTTTTTGGCATCGCAGCTGCGGGTTTCCCCATCTGCCGCAAATAATCAAACGCCAGCTGATTTGCCGGTCCGACTGAACAAAGCCGTTTTTCAGGTTTAGCTGCTTTAACAGCTCGTCCTGAACCGAGCTGGTGTCGACGACAGGGCTTTGTAATCATCAGCCAGCCCGACAAGCGGCGATTGCTTTTTCAGACTGTCTTCCTCTCGAATTGCCGGCGTCATATTGCATAATACCAAATCAAATTGATTTTCCCAGCCTTTTTCCCGAATATCCACGCACAGCCAGTCATCGCAGGAAAATGTAATATTTTTCGCCTGATGGATCTGCCGCACATCTTTTTTCCGCTTCTAACATCGCCTCCGAAAAATCGGTAGCCGTAACCTCTAAGCCGAAGCTTATCTAAGGCAATAGCATAGCGTCCGGCACCGCAGCTATCATCAAATACCCTTTGCCCGGGCCAGCACATCTGATATTCGGCAATTATTTTCATTGTAAAGTTATCGGCACTCGTTGGAATCTGCATTTCCGCAAAAATCCGGTGCCATTGACTCGCCATAATGCTGCTTCTGTGTTCATCTCTTTCCTTTCCACTATCCTACTCAGCTATTTTTCTATCCAGTTCTTCGGTTTCCATGTCAGATAGCTCAAAAAAGACCATAAAATACAAAGCTCATTCTAAGCTTTGCTTTGTAATCTTCTTTGATCTCCTGCCTGATTTAGTCTTACGGCACTTCTAACATCATTCCTTCGTGGAATGGTTATATGATTATCGTATCATATCTTTCTTTTCAATGTTTTTGAGCTTCTTCGCTTGTTCCGCTATTTTCGCCCGCTTTTCCTACAAAATCCGGTTATTTAAGTTAAATACGCTTTTCCAGTGGCAACATCGCTGCTCCCAAAAGGAGCATCTTGTTTTAAGCCGGATATCCTAAGCACCTGAGAAGCCGGACGAGATGAGCGAAGAGAACTCTGTAAAACCGCCAGACAGCTTATCCTGAAAAGAGCGGTGCGTATAAGCTCATTTCGCCGCCGATAATAATATGATCCGGATCCAAAATCAGCATAATATTACGCAATCCCCAGTGCCAAGAAATGAATATATACTCTTCCCATGGCGTGCAGCTACTACCTCTTTCCGCTGATAGCCGGCAAAAATCTCCGATACCGCTCGCCGTCCCTCCGGATAGCTTTCTTCCGAGCCGGCACCGAAAGCATATGCCTCCCAGCAGCCCAGCATTCCGCACCGACAGTGTCGTCCCTGCTCCTGAATCACCGTATGACCGAACTCGCCGGCACTCACTGCTTCTCCCCTATATAAATGGTCGCTGAGTTACTACGCCGGCACCGACACCTGATTGATGGATAAAAAGCACGATATCCATGTGCTTTTGCCGGATACAAAGCCCAATCTCTAACTCTGCCTTTGCTGCTGATTTGCCTCATTTTCCAGGAAAACCGGCCACTTAAAACGTTTTTATGCTGCGAAAAATCAAACCATCGGTCGGAAAAACGGAAACTTAATGCTCAGGCTTTCTTCATCGACAATTCCATGCGAGAAAAACCCACGCGATACTCCTTCCGCTGGCGAGCCCGCAAAGGCGGAGATCCTTTGCATCAACCAGTCCTCCATTGCCGTAATGACCGCCCATTCCCGCCTTTAAGCCATAGCTCCAGTTTTTCCCTGGCAACATAGCGATAATTTAAATCCGTAATAATGATATCCGTACTTTTCCCATTTGATTTCCACGCCCACCGAATAATGAAGTCGCCAAAACTCAATCACTGCCGGCGGTGCCGCCGGTGGAGTCGCTCCCTCCTGCCTGCTTTAAAAACCAGCATCCTCGCCGCCAAAAGTAATATTACTGCTGACCGTTGGAATACTTAGTTTCAGACATTTTGGCAATCTCGCTTTGGTGGTTTTGCTCTGCCGCACGATACTTAAATTCCGCGCTGATTGTTATTTTAATCAGCGTTTGGCTCAAATCCTGCAATACTATCATAGTCTGTTTCTTCCTTTAAGATAGACTCGTTAATCTCGATACAGAGCCCGCCTTTTCCTTGTAAATGGGAAAACGCTGACTTTCGGTGGCAAGCTCCAACACTGCCCGATAATAAAAATCAGAATCCCTTTCTTTTTCCGCTGCCTCTACCCCAAATAACTCCTGTTCAATCGCCAGTTGTTGCCAAACCGTCGCCGCCAGTCCCGACCAAACTATCATCGCCAGTCATTACTTTTGCGCCAACCTCTTGCACCTTTTCTGCCAGCAAAACCGCATCGGATGGCAGAACCCGCAACCGCCGGTGAATATTATAAATCCCATGCCGGGAAAGTGTATGCGGCGCTCTCTCGCCGGTCAGGAGCGGATAATCCGGAATCAGACACAGCCCCGGCAGCTTCTTGCGACCTTTACCCATTCCGGATTGCTGATATCACGCCGGATCCTCACAGGCATCTAAGCCTGCCTCATATAAGCGATTGGCATCAACCTCAGATTGATTTCAAGGCTCACCTCTTGGTGATGCTCTCAGTAGCCACCGTTGACATCGCCAATCAGGTAACATTCCTCTGCCGGACAGACCTGTCGTGCCGTCCGAATCAGTGCCCTATCCAGCCTTTTCTTCGCCAAATAACTTCAGCTTCAAAAAGCGAGTTCTGCCTTTGCTTTGGTAGCCAGTGCTTTTTGCCGCACTTCTTCCAGTTTCGGCAAAATGGCCGACACCCCGTAAAACGCTGCCGCTCGGGCAGGCCTAAAGAGTGTTATCGTTGGCATTTGCACGATTTTCCCGCCAAATCGGCAGCCGCCATTTCAGCAGCTCGTTAATTTTTCCGGCCATTTTCCTCTTTGCTCCCTGACCTGCCTCGATTGCCGCAAATACACTGCACCGATAGCGCCGCCATCTGGCTTTGATAAATATGCACATCCATCTCCGGCTGATTGGTGGAAATAATGCTTTCCCCAAAACCGGTTTTCTCTCCCGCCGCAATCGCCAAAATCATATGCTGACGACTATTCCATGTGACCAGTAAACTGGCTGACGGTCTGCACATCTCCTCAAATAAGGGGTTATTCTTGTTATTTTTATTGTCAATCTGCCAGAAACGGTCTCAGCAGTTGTGTTTCTGTTCTGCTCTTTTCTCCTTGTCCTCATTCACACCATTTCGAGTCGATAAGAATCCATCAGCGTCTTAGGATTTGACCGAGCCGATCATTTACGCCCCTTAACGAAATGCTTTTTGTACCAGCGGATACAGCGTCAGCACCGGCGAGCGACGACAATAGTCGCGCCGTAGTAATGTGCCAGGAAATCCTCGTTCAAGCGCTTAACTCGCCTACTAAGTCAGTAATCAGCTTTATCAATGGCTTTGACCGGAAATTGAAAACTATCCTGCACGTGTCGCAGCGGATGGGAAGCTTAACAGTAGTGAGATAAATCAGCTTTCGTTAAAGAACAGAATTTCAGTGATTTTACCGCATAATATAGGCCAATAACTGCAATGATTGACGTGGCGGCAAACCACACAGAGAAAAGTACTGAAAGATATTGCGTACATCTACTCTGCGCCTCTTGCAACGGTGAGCGCATCGTGTTTAAGTAAAAAGAGCGAGGTGATAATAAGATTAAATACTGAAAACAGACCCGAAATAATCAATACCGCCCTGAGTATCAACCAATCCAAGCTGTTTGACCACCAAATACATAGAATTAGGCCCCGCTAAAAATACATCGTAAAGACGAAAAACAGCAAAATCAACTGAGCCTTTTAAATCCCTGCGGGATAGAGCGCGCAGCCTGCCGGAATCGTCGATGTGACAGCGCCAAAGCGTACCGCCGCCGGTATATATAATCATATTCAGTACTCCATAAATCCGAACATCCTTCAAAACTAAACTCACTAGCCTTCAAAGCTACAATCCCTTTTGGGCAAACCAAACCTTACCCGCCGAAACCAAATCCGGATTACTGATGGATGCAATCACTACAAAAATAAAGCGGATAAAAATAGAATTAAAATCAGCACCACCAAAATTGTAACCAGACGGTCAAATGTCTTGTCATTATCATCAGCCTCTTTTCATCTTCCTTTTCTTCTTCAAAACCGCACTGTTACATAACGCCTACTTTGGTCATCTTCTTGGAGAGACTGATTGACCACTAGAGCAGAGGGCAAAGTTAATGATATTATTAAACAGACCAATTGCCGCCGACAGGCTGGAGCTGGTCACTTAAAATACCAATTTTATAGACGAGGTGGCAATAATTTCAGAATAATCCAGATTCAGGTTGTTTCTGCAATAAAAACGCCTTTTCAAAGCCCAAGGTCGCATTTCTGCCGGCGCCGAAAATCAAAAAGCATCACCGCCTGTCGGCATAATGGACGGCCAGTCAATATGAATAATCCGGTCAGCTTACTGGCACCGTCAACAATCGCCGCCTCGTGGTTTCCGGACTGACGGAGGTTAATGCGGCAATATCGATAATCAGATTTCAGCCCATTTGCTGAATGATGCCCGACCACACATACACGCATGCGAAAGTTTCCGCCTTGGTCGCCAAAGCCAATCGGCCCAATCCAAACACGCCCAAAATCTGATTACTCAAATTCCTGTCCGTTCCAAAAGCACAAATAGCATACCGCAAAAAGCAACCGTTGAAATAAAATGCGGTGCATAGGTTACCATTTGCGTCAGCTTTTTAATTTCATATTCTGAATGTGGTTAATAAAAACGCCAAAATAATCGGAATCGAAATCCGGCTACCAATGCATAAAAGCTTAATATCAAGGTGTTTTTAATCAGGCTTTCAAACTGATGGACTCAAAAACATCTTAAAATATTTAAAGCCTACCCACGCACTCTGCCTGAATCACAAATCCGGCAAAATCCTTAAACCAATCTGAATGCCATACATTGGCATATAGTCAAATAAAATTGTATAAATGACTGCCGGAAGCAAGATATAACATATAAGCTTTTTGAAATATCGAATAATCTCGATTTCCGGCACTTTCTTTCCGTCTTTTTGCTTTCCTCCATAACTGTCCTTTCCGATTTTAGTTTGTGTTAGTTCTGCTTTTCCGGCAAAATGGCGGATTGTTTACCCCACAGCACTGCCGGCACTTCCTATTTCGAAAAACAAAGCGCGCACTAGCAGGCAGCCCTCATCTTAAAGCTTTTTCTTACGACTATGCCGACGATCCTGACAAAAGCTTAACATATTCGTCCACCTTTAACTTTTTCCAACGTTTTCAGGTGAGCTTCCCAGCCTTTTTCATCAATGCCGTCAACAATGGGAAGTAGCTGCTAAACTCAGATAATTGTCAATATCCGTCAGTAAAAGTCCCCGCTGCTCCGAGTTTTCCTTGGACGCAAAGCCAGCCGGTGAGATTTTACTCCATAGCCTTTATCAATAACCATCTGGTTTAACTGCGGTTTTAATTTCTTCGGGCAGCGTGGAGTAAATCTAGCCTTGATAAGACAAGTCCATATATGCCGGCGATTTACCGGGAGAACGATTGCATTCTCCGCAATTCTTCGAGTGTTCGCTCCTCTTGCTTTTTGGATTTCCGGATCATTTAACAGTTCAATCATGCCTTCGTGTCCTTCGGCATCCTTCCACATTTCCCCTTTTACGCCCCGGTTCCAGCTCAAGACCGTTTCCACGTCCTTGTTGCAGTAGTCATACCAGCAGAACCAAAGGCACCCGGATTTTTACAGGTCTTACAAATGCTAAAAGCCATCGGTATGCTCAATATTATTTAGAGCCAACCGTAATATTGCCGTTTCTTATCCGCTAACAGCGGCAGAATCCAGTTTCTCGTCTTATCCTGTTTATCATGCGGTGATAACCACGCCATATTTATCCGCTTCTTCCGCTAACTTTGCTTTTGTACTGATCTCGAGCTTTGCGTAAAGCGTTCGGATCAATCAAGCCCTTCTTCCTTACAGCTCATGGAAAAACTTCAGAAGCTTCAAAATATCTCATCCTGCTTTGCGGCAAACTTCACTTTGCCGTCTTTGGTCATAACATGCGAGCGCTCAACATGCACAAAGGTACGCCAGCATTCTCCATGCCATCACCCCAGTACAGATGCCCGGAAGGTCATCGAGCACTTCATCAGTGGTATCGCCGTTTAGCCGTTCGGATCGCCGTTTTTAAATGCTTCCAATACTTCCCTTTAATTCAGCTGCATTTTTCGGCATCACGCTACCGCCTTCAGCCAATTCTCGTTGATGAACATCTGCGAGTCAATGGCGATCCAGTAGGTTTCATCACCGGTCGGCAAGCTGTAAATATGTCCGTCCGGTGCCTTTAAGATTTCCAGTATTCCGGACGAGAGTTAAGAACTTCACAATGTTCGAGTGCGATTTCTTCGGTTAAAACTCATCTCAACGGATAAAGCTGGGTATATTTTTCCTCAACGGAAACATCGCCCAAAATCGCATCCGGCAAAGCATTTGTAGCTAAACAGAATATTGATTTTCTTTCCAGCTGGAAGATGCTAGCTCAATAAAGTTGGTATTGACATTGGTTTCTTCAATTCCTACAACTTCTTTGTCGTTGGTGCTACCACCGGCGACAACTGTTCTCATAAATATCAAAGGTTTCTTTTTCATTCAAAATCGGATAACCGGTGTGATTAAACTTCGCCATCACATCATCGCCTGCCGGTGTTTCGGTTTTGGCATCCGTTTTGGTTTCTTCCGGTTTGTTTGCTTGCTCTTGCGTCTTTTTCTTCTTTTGCCGGTCTGTTTTTGCTCGCCACATCCGGTCAAAGCGCCGCCTACGATTACTAAGGCAAGTAATACACTAAGTATTTTTTCATAGCTATCCTCCCATGATGATTTGTTGTTATTTTTATACTAAATTGCGTTTTTTGCCAGATATCACCCTCCATCTTTCAGTAATTTTAACCATAAACTTTTGAAAAACCATTTTAATAACTTGGTTTTATTATACATTTTCATTTTTCAGCTTGTCAATATCTAGAAATGACTCAATCCAAAATATATAACCATATTTTACTTTTTCCCGCTCTACGACCGGCGTTTTTCCTGCCCTTCTAAATGATTTCCGTCCAATATTGGAAGCAGATACGGCAAAGGACCGTATCGAAAAACGGACTGTCTCCCTTTCTACCCCCGCCAAATGAAATATTTATTGTCATTGCTCCGTTCTTTGGTACAATAAACAAAACGAAATCGGCAAAAGCGGGAAGTCGCCCATAAAGAAAAGGAGAAAAAACCATTATGGCATTAGACTGGGAATTGTCACCACATTTCTTAACAGACAATTGAGAAAGCTCTAATCGGCAGTCAAATTTTAAAAATAAATCAACCGGAAAAGAGAATTAGACCTTTATTTTGCGGCAGACCCGCTCCAGTACCGGCTTCTGCTTAGTGCTGACGCCAGTATGCCAAGGCTTTATTTAACCGCCGAGTCCAAGGAAAATCCGGCAGTCCCATCGGCTTTTTGTTATCTCGCTGCGTAAATATCTGCAGAACGGCAAAATCGTCAATATCAGCCAAGCCGGCGTGAGCGAATCTTGACCTTTCATATCAGCCATTACAATGAAATGGGCGACCTATCCGAAAAACGTCTGCTCATTGAAATTATGGGACGGCACAGCAATATCATTTTGATTGATGAAAACGATAAAATCGCTTGACAGCATCAAACGCATCGGCGCTCATATCAGTTCGGTACGGAAGTTTACCCGGGAAAACTCTATGTCCTGCCCCCGCCCAAAAGAAAGTCAGCCCGCAAGCCATCGGCTCGTTTTCTGATTTTACGGCGCTGTTACAGGTCGCGGACGGCCATTCTCTGCAAGAGAAAAATTATGCACAGTCTAACCGGCTTTAGCCCGCCGCTGGCGGATTGGCTTTGCCGTAGCGGCAGAATGTGACGGCAACGTCTGTTTACTTCCCTTACGCCTGATAAAGCGGCAAAACTCTATCAAAGCTTTCAGGCATTAACCGAGGAAATGGCGACGCACAGCGGGAAACCCTATGTGATTTTATCTGCCGACGGACAGTATCAGGATTTTCATACCACCTTAGCCCTTCGCCCTGCCGGATACTTTTTGCCCTTTTGACAGCCTGTCGGATTTGCTCGATGTTTTTCGTTACCAAAGCCAAGCAAAGCCGTAGTGCACCAGCGTAGCGCCGACCTGCGTAAGCTTCTGCAAAAATCTGCTGGAGCGTTGCGCCAAAAACTGGATTTGCAGGGACAGCAGCTCAAAGACACCCAAAAATATGGATAAATTTCCAGTTAAAGAGGTGAGTCGCCATGGCTTATCAATACCAACTGCCGGAAAAAGCCGATAAAGTTACGGTTTTTAATTATCGATACCAATCAGGAGCAGGAACTGAGCCTCGATCCGACCAAAACCATTCAGGAAAATGCCAAAGTGAGCTTTGAAAAATATAACAAAAAGAAACGAACCCAAGCCGCCGTCAGTGAGCGACTCACCAAAACCCGCCAAGAATTGGCACACTTAGAGTCGATTGCTTATACCGTAGAAAGTGCAGAACGCTTTGAAGATTTGCAGGCAATCCGGCAAGAGGCGCAAGACGCCAGTTATGTCAAAGCGGCGGCAAAATCGCCGCCGGTAAAAAGCACCCAAAAAGCCAAGATTACCTCTTCCCTCCCCATCACTATCTGTCCGATGAGGGTTTTTCATTTTTATGTCGGCCGTAACAACGAGCAAAAACGAAGAACTCTCGCTCGCTTTGCCGGCAATAATGACTGGTGGTTTCATGCCAGGAGATTCCCGGCTCTCATGTAATTGTTAAAACCGCCGGCAAAGAGCTGTCCGATACGGGATTTGAGCAAGCTGCCGCTTTAGCCGCTTATTACAGCAAAGGGCGAGAAAGCAGTAGGGTTGAGGTTGATTATACCGTAAAGCTATGGCAAATAAGCTCAACGGCTCACCGCTGGGCTATGTGATTTATCATCAAAATTATTCGATGGTGATTGCACCGGGAACGGCAGGATTAACCAAAATAGAGAATTGATTTTGCATTTTTGGTGCAGCTTTTGCAAGCGGCAAGATACTATCAGCGGCACTCAATCCGGTTAAACCAAGCATCCTCCTGGCGGTGTCTTCTACTGCCTTGGAGATGTTTTTTCCGCCCAGCGACTTGCCAGTTCTTTTACTCTCGCCTCGCTGTCTAACTCCATAATCTCCGTATGCGTGCGGTTCTTCTCCTCCCGCTTATAAATCAGATAATGAGGCATCTCCCAGTGCCACAATCTGTGGCAATGGCTAATAGCAAAGATTTGCTTGCCTTCTGCCAGCCGCTTCATCTGCTCTCCGACCATTCCGGCGGTAATCCGCTGATACCGGTATCAATCTCATCAAAATCAAGCTGGGAATCTCATCGACCGCCGCAAAAATCCCTTTCGGTGCCAGCATAATCCGAGAAAGCTCACCGCCCGAGGCAATTTCAACCAAAGGCTTTAATTCCTCGCCCTTATTGGTCGAAATGTAAAACTCCACCTCGTCCCAGCCGTCCGCCTGCACCCTGCTTTTTCCGCTCTATCCGAACTTCAAACTGATTGTTAGTAAAGTTCAGTGCTCCCAGTCGCTCCTTCATTTCCGCTCCAGCTGATGAGTCTGCCTTTTTGCCGAACAGCGGTGAGCTCCCCTGCTTTTTCTCTGCAGCTTCTATCCAGCTCTGCTATTTGCTCGCCGCTTTTTGCCGGTTCTTGACAATGTCCTCTAAGAAAGTCAGCCGCTCCTCCTTTGCGGCAAGACCGCCAAAAATCTCAGCAATCGTATTGCCATGCTTGCGCTTTTTAACGAATTGATTTCGTCCATTCGTTCTTCCGCTTCCGCCAGCCGTTCCTCATAACCGTCCATGGTATCTAGCAGCGCTCGCTTCTCTTGCCACATCGTGCAAAAATATCTTCCACACTTATGTCGCTCCCATAGGGACGTCAGTCGCTCATCATAGTCTTTCACTCGCCGCAAGCGCTAGGTCGCCTAGTCCAACCTGATTACGGACTTCCATATTCTCCGCCACAGTCTCCATGACGGTCTGTAAGCCTTCTTGAATCTGGCGGCTGTCGGCTACTGCCAGTTCTTCTTCCAATCTCGTCTTCGCCGGTTTTTAAGCTTGCCTCTTCAACTTTCCGATTTCAAAGCGCAAAAATCGACTTCTCTTAGTCTTGCCGACTCTTCCATATCCAGCTCCGCCAAAGCCCTTTCCACTTCCCGCTTTTTGCTTTTCCAGCGTTTTTAGCTCCTCTAATAGCGGCTATAATGTCCTCAGCAAAAGTATCGATCCAGCATAAAATATGGTTTTTACCCGGAGGAGGACTGATGCTCCCTCTGCGAATGAATATCCAACAGCTTAGACCGAAGCTCCAGCACTGCCGCCTTGGTAATCATTTGCCCCATTGCAGCTGAAAACACCGAACGGCTACCGCTAATCTTGCGGCTGATGATCAGCTCCGGCTCCTGAGGCAGTCCCAGCTCCTCTAAACACTCAAAAATGGCAGGACTCATTCCTCCAGCGAAAAACGCCCTCAATAAACGAATCCTCCTCCCGCTTCAGGCTTTTTGCCATTTCTCCGCCCAGAAGAGCGTCCAGCGAGCTGATAATCATCGACTTTTCCGGCACCCGTTTCTCCTGATAAGACGTTCAGTCCCCGCCGAGACAGGAATCTCAATAGTATCAATCAGACCGATATTTTGAATATGTAAACCTCCAGCATAGTCCATTCCTACCTATCACTCTTAATATCCTTAATACCTCTTCCGCCGTCTGTGGCGAATGAGTAGCACAAAAATCGTATCATCTCCGGCAATGCGACCCAATTACATGGCGAAGCCCCAGTGCATCAATCGCCGCCGCTACCGCCATTGCCATACCGCTTAGCGTCCGAATTACGACCAGCTGTCCCGCCGCCTCGCGCGCTTTTAGTAGCCATGCTTTAAAATATTGCGGTATTTTTCATTGTTCACTCAGGGGCATGATCCGTTTGCGGCAGAGTATATTTCACCCGTCCGCTCCCATCGGCTGATTTAATCCAGCTTTAGCTCCTGAATATCCCGAGAAATCGTTGCCCTGCGTAACTGATAGCCTTCTTTATAAAAAGCTGAACAATTTCGTCTTGCGTTTCCACTTCTGCGTTCTTTATAATTTCCAACAGCCTTGATTGCCTTTTGGAAATTTCATGGGTACCTCCTCCGGCGCTCTACGCACCGTCCCTCCCGTTTGTTTATGGATATCATCGCTGAAATCAAGCCCTCAATCCCGATATCTTCGCCTGCCGTTTTTCGGTCTTTTGTCCTTTTTCTCTGTTTGCGGTTTGGCTCAAAATATCTTGCGCTTTTCGAAAGGCAATGTCTAATCTATACTGTTTCTATTCTGCTTTCCGCTTATATTCCATTCCCTTTGACACTGCTCTTCTTCCTATTTTTAATGAGCAGCTTTTCTTATTCTCTCTTATTCTTTCTTACTCTCTCTTTTCTCTCTCCTTTTCTTGTTTTTCTTATTTCCCTTGTCCTTTTCTGTCTTTTCTCTTCTTTTTCCGGTCAAAGCGACTTTTCCGTCGCTATAATTTTTCATTTAACACAGAGAAAAAGTTGGTATTTTCTCGCCGAATCAGTTGGTCGTCCGGTCTGAGCGAACCAGCCCGTACTCTCGTCCCGGGGAAATCGGAATCATCTCGTTTCCGTCCAGCGTAACATCATCTAAGCCATGTAGCGGTCAAACTCAAGCTCAATCACGTCTGTCGCCGAGAGCACCCAGTGGACGGCTGGATAACGAGTGGGGACAAATCGGGGTAACGACAATATTTTCACAATGCGGCAGAATAATCGGTCCACCGGCAGATAAATTATATCGTAGAACCGGTCGGTGTTGATACATCACCCCGTCCGTCCGATAGTGTCCTGCTAAGCTACCGTTAATTCGCAGGGGTATATGCCATCATTCGAGAAATATCATGTCTTTTGAGTACCACTTCATTTCAGTGCCGATCCGTAAAAAGCGCTCCAGTCCCGCCTCTATGCCATAGGCGCTTAGCATCATCCGTTTTTCTATCGTATATCTGCCTTGAAATATTTCTATCAATGCGGAAAATGCACAACATTCCTCGGTTTCTGCCAAAAAGCCCCAAAATGTCCCAAATTGATACCCAGCACCGGCAATTCCATGAGCGTCTGCCTCTTTTGCCACGGTAATAATCGTCCCATCGCCACCCAGTAATAATCAAATCCTGTCCGGCAATGGTTTCGGCACTAATCCGGTACACACTGCTGACTTTTTCCCCTTGCTCTGTCAGCCACTTCGCTAAAATCTTGGTAAATCTTTCCTTGGAATCTTTCTGCCATCTCGTTACAATTAAAAATATTCTGATATGCCATTATTCTACCATTTCATGGGATTGTTCCACCACAGTCTGAATCTTAACCTCCAGTTCCCCTGTCTGTCCCACTAGCGGCTCTCCTTCCGGTACTACCGCCGTTTCTGTCTTTTCTCCCTTTTCCTCTATTCCCCTTCCTGTTTTTGGTTTTTGATATAGAGCAAATATTCAATATTTCCCGCCGGCCCTTTAATCGGCGAAAAATCTAAGCCCAGCACGACAAACTGCCTATCCTGCATCTCCTGAACAATCCGCTCAATTACCTCCTGATGCACCTTTTTATCCCGCACCACACTCGTTTTTGCCAACTCTTTCCCTGCCCCGCCTCAAACTGCGGTTTAATCAAACAAACCATTTCTCCGCCGTATTTTAAGCGAGTTTGTCGGCGTCAATAATTTTCGTTAAAGAGATAAACGATACGTCCACGCTGGCAAAATCCACCAGCTCCGGCACTTGTTCCTCGGTCAGATAGCGGACATTGGTCTTTTCCAGCACTACCACCCGTTCGTCCCTGCCGCAAGCTCCAAGCCAGCTGCGCATAGCCGACATCAATGCTATATACTCGCTTTTGCTCCATGCCGCAACATACAGTCCGTAAAACCGCCGGTTGATGCACCAATATCCATACAAGTTTTTCCTGCCAAATCAATCGCAAACGCCGTCAGCGCTCTTTAACAGTTTATATCCGCCCCGACTGACAAATGGCTCCGGCTCGCCTTTTTATCCGAATTTCGCATCCGGTGCTACCATGGCTCCGGCTTTTTCTTCTCTTTTCTTCCGCTACCAAGACCTTGCCCGTCATAATCAGTGCTTTTTGCCTTTTTCTCGAGAAGCCGCCAGTCCCCTTTCCACCAATAGGATATCCAATCTTTCCTTTTTCATCGTTATTTTCCCTGTCTTATTTTCTGCTGTTGCGCCTGTTCCTTCTTCCGTTTTTCTCGGCTTTCCATCAATTTCTGTTAAAGCACCACCAAGTAAATCCCTCTGTTTCTATGCTTGTTATTCCGGTCCTGGTTTTTACAGCGCTGGCAAATGCTCTGCCTTCCTATGCTTATCCGCTTTACCGGATAACGATGGTTCTACCGGCTTTTTCCGCTCTTTCGCTACTTCGGTCTTTCGTCTTTTTATCGGTAACGGCAAACGCCCGCCTTCCCACGCTTATCCGCTTTACCGGATAACGATGGTTCTACCGGCTTTTTCCGCTCTTTCGCTACTTCGGTCTTTCGTTTTATCGGTAACGGCAAATGCCCGCCTTCCCTACGCTTATCCGCTTTACCGGATAACGATGGTTCTACCGGCTTTTTCCGCTCTTTCGCTACTTCTGGTCTTTCGTTTTATCGGTAACGGCAAACACCCGCTTTTAATTTCTTTGAAAGAAATGCAAAAGCCTGCCAATTTGAAAAACAATAAAATTGGCATGCCGCATGGCAATCTCTTAGAAATCGCCTTGCTGCCCACCGTTACCGCCGCAATCACCGCCGACAGTAAAATCTCCGATGTCCTCAGCCAAAAATCGGTCTTGCAGTGCCAGTTTCACAATAATCGCCGCCGCCGCACTACCGGAAATAATGCCGGCAATATCACCCACCACGTCATTGCAAAAAGTTCGCCACGCGCCGGCGTTTCGAATAATTTGAATGCTTTCCTTTGATCCGCCCACATGATGACGCCGCCATGAATGAAACGGCGTTTCATCTGCCGCTATTACCGCTATGCCCAGCAGGTCAAAAAGATACCGATGGATATAATCAGCAGCAAAATCAATAACGCTACCGTTACTGACACACTTTCCATAAAGGCAACGGAAAATATGCCATTGCTGATGCAATTCCAAAAGGTTGCCGCCGTAATAAACGCAATCCATTTATAATTTACTTTTCGCTTTACCTTATTCCGAAACTTTACTCTGTTTTTCCTACCCAAAGCCAGACCCTTATCTTTTCTCTCTTGTGCTATTTGATATTGCACTGCCGGTTTTGTCCTTCGTCCTATGCCAAAACACGCCACTGCGTAGAACCACTCCTGACGCTAAGCTCTTTTCATGCAATTTTCCTTTGAATGAAAGTAAGACAACCCTGAACGATAATTACACGACATATGGTCCTGCAGGTTTTTCCCAGGCCTTGCTCTTTTTGTCACCAAAAAGCGGTTTCCCATCAAAAGACCTCCAGAGCAGTTGCCACGCTCTGCGCAAGATCGCCAAACCAGTCGTGACCGCAATCCCATTCGTGCCTCAAACGAACAGTCTAGGGGCTTTCCCGGCATCCCTCTACTTCCTAGTCTTTTTGCAAACCAACGTTTCAAGGGACAATCCTTTCGCCTATTTGGCCAAATATTGAAAGATGCAATCCCTATCCCCGAAGGCTCACGCAAGACAGGCCTACACTGCCCACAGCTTTCCTGCAAGACAGGTTCCACCTGATTTTGCAGGTCAGTCCTGTGAAAAAGTCAAGTCCCCACAAATATCAGTCTCCACGAAGCGGGTCCAACGCCTGCATGCCATTGCAGATCGCCCGAATCTTAACTCCCGCCATCAGCCCGCAATCATGGGCGTCGCCAGCCAATAGCAGGAACTTCATCGATATGCCTTTATGGATAGCCCTGTCTTTGGAAATAAAACAATCGACTAGAATACTGCGTCTTACTTTATAATAATTATACTACGCATACGCAAATAATACAACTAAAACATCACTTTTTCGAGTGTTTGCGTAATCCGAATAAATACTATGCCGTTTTCTTTTGTGTCCTTTTAAACGCTTCCAACTGCTTTTCTCTGCTTTTTCATTATTTTTCGTTATTTTTCGTTATTTTTCGTTATTTCCCTCTTTTGCGTATAAGGCATCGTAAAACGTCTGATTTTCGCAAAGCAAACAGGCAGTCCTTTTTCCGGGTGCACTGCTCTTTTTCCTCCTAGCTAAGTATCTCGATTATTCTTTCTTTTGTTGCTCGCTTTTCTGCCTTTCTTATTTTATCATTTCCATTATTTTTATCTTATAAATTAAAGCTCCTCCTCATTATTCTGCCGTTACTGTCATAACAGCTGTACCGTTTTTGAATCGTACCACCGGTGATAACACCACTTCCGGTTTCCGGAAAAGCGTACCGCCGGTATATACGGTATAGTTTGTTTCCCGTCTTTAACTGTGCCGGAACTAATCAAACAACCTGATACGTTTTCACGCCCTTAAAAGAAGCAATCACGTTACCGGCACTATCTGCCAATGTCAGTCGCTCGCTGGCGCGCCGTTGTAGTAAAAGCAAAGCACTCTTTTGGCTACTGTTTTGGCTAAATCCCTGATACATTCCGGCCGCTCGCCGGTCTGCAATAAACGTGCCGCCGCTGATATCGGCTGTACCATTGTAGTCAAGGCTACCGTTCCATCGTTAGTCGGTCCGTAGACGATCGTCGTTCCACCGCTGACGGTAACACTGCCATTGGAATCTGATGCCATCGCCTTGTGCATTAACGGTAATCATACCGCCGGAGATATTGATTGCTACGCCTTCTTGTACCTGATCCATACCACCAAAGCCGTTATTGGAAGATGTCCCACTGGTAGCGTTAATGCCGTCATCAGAAGAATGATATTCACTGTGCCGCCACTCGATGTTGACTACCTTGCCTTCTAAGCCTTCCACACTGGTTTTGACATCGACAATCGCATTCCCGGTAATATTCAAATCCGTTTCTGCATGAATTCCATCGTCTCCACTGCTTAAGCTTACGTTACCGGACTGAATCGTAATACTGCCATTGCTGTGCAGAGTATCATCTGCTGACCCACTCGTGATGGTTCCGCCATTTACCAATAATTCCGTACCCGCCTTTAATTCCTTTGGTACTCGTACCAATGTTTGTCGTCGTATTGCTGTTACCGCCGTTGTCTCGACCAATCCGGCGCGCGTCATTTGTCCGTTTTGTCCGCTCGGTCTATTTGGTCTATTCTGTCCGCTTTGGTCCGTTTTGTCCGTTCGGTCCGTCAGCCGTTCTGCCCTTGCGGTGGTGCCATTCTTTTGTCCTTGGTTGCCCGACCAATCCGGCGGTGTCATTTGTCCGTTTTGTCCATTCTGTCCGTTCGGTCTATTTGGTCTATTCTGCCCGCTCGGTCCGTTTTGTCCGTTCGGTCCGTCAGAGCCGTTCTGCCCCTTGCGGCGGTGCCATTCTTTGTCCTTGGTTGCCCGACCAATCCGGCGGCGTCATTTGTCCTGTTTGTCCTCGCCCCGGTCCGCCAGGGACCACCGTTCCTCGGTCCTCCCTGTCCCGACCACCAGGGACCGCTATTCGGCATTTTTCCTGACGGAGAGGCGGCATTGCTGCCGCCGCCTCCGGAAACAATATCAAACGTACCGCCATTGATCTCCACTATGGTTTCTGCCTGAATTCCATCACCACTTGCCGTAATCTTAAACGTACCACCGTCAATTGAAATCCAGCCCTTGGTTGTATCTGCGGTGTTGCTGGATTTAATTCCGTCGCCTCCGGCTGTTACTACATAAAAGTGCCGTTCTAAGATTGCAACTGAATCCTTACCGGTTAACGCATCGTCCTTAGCCGATACTGTCAGCGTCCGCCGGTAATCGTCAATTCATCTTTGGATTTAATCCCGTCCTTATACTGACCATTGACTGTCAGCGCTCCGCTACCATTCAGTGTCAAATCCGTCTTACTGTAAATTGCTGCATCTGCCGCATCTTCTGCGGTATCGGCATAGGGCTCGCAGCATCGGTCATCTGATTGGTCGTTCCGTCAGCCAGCGTCAAAATACCTTGTCCGCTGTTTTAATATGTAAACGCCGCCGGTTTGGCTGGTAATGTCTGCACCATTCAGCACAATCCGAACCTTGCTGTATCGGTCGCCTCCACCACGATTTGACCGTCCGTCCACTTTCCGCTTAAAACATAGGTGCCTTTCTGCCGAAATCACAGGTCGCTTGCCGGTCAGTGTTGCACCGTTACTCACTAATTTGAACATCACTTCGTTAAAAGTAATCTGCGTTGCACCGCCTGACTCCACGATGCGTCCTTATCTCGATTGGAATATTTATCCGCAATCACTGACGCCGATGCTCCAACACTCTTTGTTACGGTTTGCCCGTTTTCTGTAACTGTAATAGTTGTGTCTCAGCTTTCGTGTATTTTGTTTCGTTCTTTCCTGCGTTGTCGTTTCTACCGTAGACCGTGTATTTGTCCCGGTGTTGAGTTGTTGTCCCTGTCGTCTGACTGCAAGCAGTCGTTGCCAGCATCATCGCTACCAGTAGCGCTGTCGTTTTCCGTTTCATTATAATTCCTCCTTCTTCTTCAGCCTGCCGCAGATACAGTCAAACTCGCCATTGCGCGCATGTATCGTCAATCAAAATCCTTCTTCTTTCTATCCTTCAAGCTAATTTGATATTGCAGCTCATATAAGCTTCCCATATTGGTCGTTTTGGCTGTAACCAAATTAGCTCTTTTTGGTGTATTTGGCAAACAAGTCGTCAAAAATCGTCGTATAATCCAGTTCTTCCGAATCACAATCCGCAAATCCTTTTCCGTTTCTCCCAGCTCCCTCAAAAGGACTGGCAAACAGCATCAAGCTCATTCCGCCGATGACTAACGTCAGTACCAGCGCTACTCCAAGATACCCTGTGCCGGTTGCTAAAGCCGATTGCCATCGCTAAGAAAAATGCCGCTGATCTCTGGCACCGCCCGGAATAGAACGGAAGCGAACCAAACTAAACGCCCCATCACCGCAATGCCGGTGCCCAGATTGCCGCTTTACTATTAAAATGACCGCCTGACAATCGCCGGCAAAGTGCCAAGGTAACAACAAAAGTTTTTGGAATATTCATTCTTATACATATAGATCATGGTCGAAATCAACTCCTAATCCAAAATGCCGTCAGCATTGCCAGCACAAATACCTTCAGCGTCAATCCCTCCGTTAAAATCGAAGTGGTTACTAATTGATTAAGCACAGCGAGTTCCTCCTTCCTCGACCACCTGCTTTTTGCAGGTGGCTTGGTATGCCACGCCATATTTGGAATAGGTCGTCGGCACAAATGTCTAAATAATTAGTGCTTTCGCCAGCCACAGCGGCATAGCTCCCAGCGTTTTTATTTCCGTAATTTCTGTCCTTTGTCTAACAGCGGTGTTCCATGTCCGCCCAGTGCCAGTGAAAGGTCATGCAGCCACGAGCCCTAAGGTTATTATCAATCGTAATTCTCAGCTCATCATCTTCTTTGCCTTTTCCAAGCAATCCGATGATAACCGATGTACATTTTGTCTGCGCTTATAAAAACTCAAGCGCCCACTGGATTTCCTGACCGATTTGGCTATCATCTCCGCACTGTTTCTGTTGCAACAGCTTTTCTGTCCTCTGATGCGAAGTACCAGACGCCTTTTTGTAAACAACACCGTCAAACTTCTTTCTTCAGCTCCAAGAACACTTTGTCCTCACCGCCGGGAACGTGATAGCTCCGTAGGCGAAGCTTCTCCTTGTAAACCGGCTTATCCAGAGATGCCCGAATCATGCGGTAATCTTCCGCATCGTAATAGATATTGTGGATTTCCGACCCGGATAATCATCGTCTTGCATGTAGCGTTTCATCACTTGCATTATCTGCTTATATTGTATCTCGTTTAACAAATATTTCTTTTTCGTAGCGTTTGAAAATCTGAATGGATTTTGTCATGACCGCCACCTCCTTTTTGTCGTCGGCTGTGTTTTGTTTGCTTGGGTATACTTATACCCTTTTTCCTTAAGCTTGCTTTTAGCTTTTCTTCAGGTTATTTTCAGGTTTGAATTGAAAAACCCTAAAAATAAGCCTTTTCTAAAAACTCCAGCCTTAAAACCAAGAAAAATTTGGTCTACCTTAAGAATTTTTATTTAAGAACTGTAATTGCCATTCAAATAAGGTATAGTAAAGGAAAAAGAATCGTACGTTGCGCCCGCGGTTAGATATTGACTTGTCTCATCGGTAAGCTCGCCAACCGCGCAGCAAGGAGGCGGACGCGACTTAATCGTAGAAGATGAAAAGCGGCTCGCCGAGGCTCTATCCCAGATTTTAAGAAATGAGGGCCACGAGGTTGACCTATATGCTGACGGCGAAAGCGGACTGGATTTCATGCTTTATCCGGTATTTCATGACTTGATTGTGCTCGATGTTATGCTACCGAAAAACGGTTTTGAAGTCGTAAAAATCTGCGTCAAAAAGAAAAAACGCCGTACCGGTACTGATGCTGACCGCCGAGAGACACCGCCGATAAGGTTACGGGACTGACTACGGGGCGGACGATTATATGACAAAGCTCTTTATTACCGATGAGCTTCTGGCTCGATTTCGGGCATTAACCCGCCGGCAGGGCGAAGTCATTTTTGGACGAGCTGACATTTGAGGATATTTCTCTTAATTTATCCGCCCATTCTCTCCTGTGGCACCAAATCCGTCCATTTACCGCATAAGGAATTTGAAATCTTAAAACTGTCAGCTGGCTACCCCCGGTGCCATTGTGTCCAAAAGATAGCCTGATTACCAAGGTCTGGGGCTGCTGACTCGAGGCGGAGGACAATAATGTTGAGGTTTATATTTCTTTTTACGAAAAACTATTCTTTGTGCATCTCGGCGGTAACGATTGGCACCGTCCGCAAAGCCGGCTACCGATTGGAGAAAGCAGATGCTTAAAAACTGAAACAAAAGTTTATCCTAATTACTGTCGCTTTACTTAGCGTCGTATTTTTAGCGGCGTTAATCGGCATCTCCATTTTTCAAATGCAGCGCGCTGACCAGCGACAGCTATCAGCTTTTTGGAAGAAATGGTCGGCGGACCGGACGACTTTCATTTTCGTCCCCGAATCGATCATGCTTCCTCGGAAAGCAGACAGGTGATGATGCTGACATTTGGTGTCGTCGCAAATCAAGACGGGCAAATTATCTCCTCTTATTTGGACAATGTTACCATTAGCGATGATGTTCTATCTTCCGCTATCCGTTACGCACTGGAGGCTGAAACAGAAAAAAAGGCCGCATTCGCGACCTTCATCTTCTCTTTGTCAAACAGCAATGGCATCCTGATACGATTCGGATTGCCTTTGGCGATTATCAGCATACCTTTTCGTCAATTTTATACCTTAATTCAAACCTTTTACTGGTTGGCGGTTTGGCGTCGCTTGCCTTTGGCGAATTAGTATCTTCTTAGCCAATATGGCACTGGCTCCGGTCAGAGTCGGCCCTTTTGGAAACAAACAGCGCCAGTTTCTGGCGGATGCCTCGCATGAGCTAAAAAACTCCTCTGACGGTGATTTTAGACCAATTTGGGGATTTTAGCGCCAGTCCGAAAAACAATCGGGGAGCAAAGCTGCTGGATTGAAAACAGCACTACCGAAGCACTGCGTGAGAAAGAGCTGGTAGAACAAATGCTGTTTTTAGCCAAATCCGATACCAGCCAGTTACCGGTCGTAACCGAAAGAATTGATTTTAGTGATTTGGTGATGGGCAGTCATCCTGACGATGGAATCGCTGGCATTTGAGCGTAATCTCCACTTTGTGGACGAAATTGCTCCCGATATCCGGTTAACCGGCAATCCCTGCTCAGCCAAAAGCAAATACTTTCATATTCTGCTGGATAATGCCTGCAAATACCTTTTCGCTCGACAACGCCATCACCGTCCGATTATGGACAGAAAAAGACAGTAAAACTGTCTGTTGCCAATTATGGTGCTGTGATTGCCGAGTCTGACCTGCCTAGGGCTATTTGACCGATTTTACCGAGCCGATAGCTCTCGGGTTCGGGAAACCGGCGGCTGCGTGGACTGGCTTAGCCATTGTCGCCAGTATCGTCGCCACCCATCATGGGCAAATCGACGCTACCAGCAGCTCTAAGTCCGGTACAGTTTTACGGTTAGTCTGTCGGCGGAGTAATATAGCCCAGTGGGCTAACTGATAGGGTATTTTCAGATTTTGATTAACATTTTATCCCAGCGGCTGTTTTCCCTAAAAAGTCATTTAGCTGCAAAAACAGGTTCATATACAGCAACGCTCCTCTTTTCGCCCTAACAGTACAGACAGCGCCCCTTAATATTGCTAAGCCCCGCCACTTGATAAAGGATATTGTTTTTCTTGGCAAAGCCGCAGTCCTTGGTCGGCTACCTGCAAACGCTTTTTCATATTCCTTCGGTAAAAATACAACCGGCTTAAATTATAAAAACTTTAAGTTTGTATTATCCTTGACTTCAAATAACAGCGGTCAAATATTTCAATCGCTTGTAGCGAGCCATTCCTCGGCAATGTCATAGCGTTCCGCTTGCAAATGGACAAAAATCGCCGAATTTAAAAATGCGCAACTCAAACGGCTTTTAAATTATTCTGCCAAATATCGCTGACCTTGGTAAAAGGATGTCAGCGCAATCAAATCTAAAAAATCCTCTGCCGAAAAAGTCTCCACCATTTGACAATAACAAGCTGATATCCCAAAAATACCAGTTGATTCTTTGGCGCAAAAACAAAAAGACCGGACAAGCTCATCTTCTTTTTAAGATTTTGCTTTTGCCGGTATAACTGTTGGTACTGTTTTTGATTATAATACCATTCCAATTCATCAATTTTCTTCTTCCAAAAATGGCTCCTCTAACTCAGCATAGGAAAGTAATCCAACAGGTTCTCCCTAAGCGAAAAAGACAGCTCATATATCACATAGGCACTGGCTTCCAGTATTGTTTTCGATTCTGGATAACTGCTTTTAGCGAACAAATCCCCTCAGCCAGTTCTTTTTGGCTAAACCCTTTTTCATTCGCAATTCCCTAATGATGGTGACCCAACGAAACACTCATTTGGCTCCCTTTCTGCTCTATGGCTTCCGAAATACTTAATTACTTGGGTTTTTATTTCCTTATCATACTTTTTCTATTTTGTCAAGGGACAGATGTGTCCGTTGAAAAAGAAAAAGAAAGACTGGTATATTAACGTCAAGAAACAAAAACGTTACACAAAGGAGTAAAAATTGAAACAAAAAGTAATTGTATTCTTGCTTTTACCTGATGACACTTGCTCAGATATTTTACTTTTTCTGTTAAAAATGCACTCTCATTATGGTATCAAAGAAAACGATTATTCAGCATGCTTTTATTGCTATTGATGAAGATGATGGCTGGGACGGCTAAAAATCATTCTTCCCCTTACATATAATACTCAAAATAACAGCCAAAAGGCAAGATTTTCAATTCACTAATTGTTGTTAATTCTCCGTAGAACCTCTACGGTTGATTATAAGAAACGAAACTATTACCACGTTTACATGGAAAGGAGCAATATCATGAATATTAAAAGAAAAATCTCGTCATACCAGACAAAAAATGCACATGATCATATTTGTGTTGTTAACTGCTAATTAGGGTATCTTACATTAAAAAGTGAGTTTTACTGATATCTATGTTAAGGTATCGTAGCTCTTTTTAATACCTCAATTTTATTTGACATTACGATGACGAAGGAGTTATAAGAATGATATTAAATAAAGCCGCTTCTATTTATGGAAACCCATTGAAAACACTATCCATTATTTTAATGGAACATCAAATGCATTAGAAGTAGAAAACTTTGACTTATTCTGAAAATTCTTGTCTTATCTTTGAAGAAAAATCGTTCAAAAGAAATATTAGATTGGTCCGTTAAAAATAATGTTTCTGGACATTGACAACATTATTTCCGAACTTATGAATGAGAACATAATAACGGAAAACTCCTTTTGCACAAATACTTATGAACAAAGATACATCAATTTTTCTCGGCGTATAAAAACGGAAAGTCTATTATGAATAGGTTAGATCAACCTTAAAAATTATGGATTATCGGAACCGGTACCATAGGCGCCACTTTAGCGCTATCCTTGGCAAAAATGAATATTGCATTAATTCTGATTGATACCGATAATCGGAGCCGCATAATATCAATGCACAATTTAGCTTATACGCCGCACGATGTTGGAGTTACAATATCTTATTACATAAAAACTTCGGCAATTTACGAAAGAAGATAACTTCTCGTATTATGACATGTTTATAAATGATTCCAATATTCAAAATTTGTTAAATATCGTTAGAAATGGAAAGACTGAAATCGTTTTTCCTGTTTTTGACAATGCCAGCTATAACATTCTATAATAGCATTTATCAAAAATTAAAATCTATCAATGCTCATTATATTTTAAATGGCTATTTTAACGATTCGATTATTTCTATCGTTCTGGATACGGACACAACAAAGGATAAAGTTCTAAGCTCTTATCACGCTCTTTTACTGACGAACTACATTTTCCCCGGCGATAGAGGTATCATCACACAGTCTTTAAGCGGGGCGTTAATTAACTGCTCGTCGTATTAGAATTTGCGGGCAGCGGTACTTTTTAAAGGATAATTATATTTCTTTTGATCTTCAAAAATTAGAATTGTCCAAAACCGATTCAGCCTCTTTTGTTCTGTCGATAAAGCAATTCTCTTTTTAAAAATAGCTATGATTTAGAATCTGTCGAAGAATTGATTGCTGATTTAAGCAAAGAAAAGAACTCCAAAAGAAACTCAAAATTATTTCGCCAACAAAATAGCAGAACTAGGAAATGTATTATCAATTTTTAAGTCAGTTAGGCGACTTCTTATGCAGAAGCAGAGGATATGTTAATCAATATATCTCCGATAAAGATGAGGATATATTTTCGGAAATTGAGAATATTTATACAGAGTATGATGATATTATTGATAATATCTTTTTAAACGGTCACATATTTTAAAGCACTTTCTATTATTAATTATGAACCTTCTTACGAAAAAGACGCAAATACAAAAGATATTTTTGAGGAAATAAAAACACTCTGCTCGCACTGTTGCCGATAATGAAAAATTAAAAATGTTTCATTATTACCATTCCTCTTTCTGCAAGAAGAAAAAGGGAATTTCTAATGATGCTTAAATTTATTTTTGAGTCAGTAAAGAAAATTCCTGGAAATTAGCAAAACCTTTATACGAAGAAATCGGATAAAAAGTTTGATTATTTATTTGGTATTAATGATGATTGGCAAATCAAATGACTTCAGACTCTGTTTCTTTATTCAAGACCTTTTTAATAGCCAAGTCAATACATCTCTTTGCATTTTGATATTTGCTATCATATCAAAAGATATGCTGGCTAACCAATTTATTCTTGATATCAAAGGAAAAACATATGATACCCATTATTTACCCCTGTAAAACAAAAATATTATTATTTTTGATCATGCTGACACTATGCACTCCGTCCGCTGCTTTCTGGCTCACGAAATAGGACATCTCCTATTTCATGCCAGTTTTACGGAAAAATTTTTATGATACCGCCAATATTATTATCAACGAAACATTAGCTCATTTTTGAAATACTTTTTATTCATTCTCTCCCGTGCTATCGCCTGATTATAGTGACAGCTTTACAAGGGGAGCAAAGTCGCAATATTTTTATCGAGTAAATCAAAACCGTTATTTCCTCATTATCTTCTGAAAAATTAGAAGAACGAGTCAGTACAGCATTTACTAAAAATGAAGATATCTCTGTCTGATTTTCTTGATTTAAATACGCCGGCTTTTCAAGAAGAAAAATATTATTTTAGAAAACCATTCTAGGATTAAACATTTTCATTGTTTCCGCCATTTATGACCTCATATAAAGAGTTCTCTGCAGAAGCTCTTTCCTACATGCTGGCAATTTCCTATTTGAAATATATAAAAATGATTTTAATTCGTTACTGCCAAAATTGAGAAAAAACTTAAAGAATCCTAATCTTACTCTTGACTCATTTGTAAAAGAACTTTACAATCAATCCATGACACCAGATCTCAACGCCGCAAGAACAATTCACTCAGCACACCACTACTTTCAGAAAGGATACTTGCGATGAACACTAACGCCAGAAAATTATTATTCGGTCGTTCTATCTCTACCCTTTGGCGATAATTTATACCAACTGGCCATCGTTTGGTATATTTTATGCCACCACACACATGCTTTTTATACCGGTCTAATCACCGCTATGACTATGTCGCCTAAAGCTCTGTCCTTTTTGGTCGGGCCGTTGGTCGATCACGGCAATAAAAAGAAAAATCTCGTATCGGCGCAGCTGATTCAAGCTCTCTGATTCTGCTTGTGCCACTGGCTTTTATTTTAACCGGGCAATCCTGCCAACAATTTTTGTAACCATTCTTTGGTTTCCTTTATTGAAAACTATGAAAGAACGGCGGAATTCGGCCGTTATCCCGCATATTGTGCCGGGAAAAGGACTTACGAAATACAATTCCCTATCCGCATCCATCAGCCGGATTGTGGAAGTGGCTGTCAGCATTTTTTCCCCTGATTATTGCTCATATCAGCGTCGGTCAGATTTACTTAATCAAACTGGACTGACCTATCTCTTGGCCTTTGCTTTCTTTTTGCATTCAGTCGGCGGAAACCGCCAAAAACCGAAAAACTGAACTTCAGCCAATACAAAATCAGCTTTAAAGAGGGAATTACCGCCTTTTTCTTCCGAAGCTGTTTCCATCTGCCTGCCGATTGTGCTGTTAAACTTCACCATGGGCATTGTTTCCGCTATTTTGCTGGCTTATGCTGCAGCGCTGGGCAGTATTGATTATTTCGGCTATATCCGGCTGGCCATGAGTATCGGTCTTATCCTCGGCACTACTTTAGCCATGAAGCTGACAAAACTGTCCTACCCATTTAAGCTGAGAGTTTTTCCCCTGATTACTCTGCGTCTTATGGATAGCGGCGGTATTGATCAATCAGCTTTTATTTTTCCCTGCCGCTCTAGCTTGGCCTTTATCCCTTACGGCATTTTAATCATTACCTTTGATTGCGCAATCCAAAGCTCTTCTGCCGGTCGCCCTGTTAGGCCGGAATTGTTACTGATTATCGACAGTGTTTTAGTTGCCGCCATGCCGGTCGGCGCTATCTTGGGCGGCCTGTTAGCCGAATCCGTTCCACCGACGTATGCCATGATTACATGGGTATTAGCATCTTGTCGCCATCCGTCATGACTTTTATACGTCCAAAAAGCTCTAACACTTACCTCCAGCAGCTCTAAGACCGGTACGATTTCGGCTACTTTGCCGGCGGAGTAGCTCTACTACCACAGTCCAATCAAAAATACCGAGCAGCATACCGACAAACACTTCCAAATCAAAGTATGCCCGAGCAGCTCCTTTAATTCTTTTCGATTTCAAAAATTAGAGCGTCCCAGCCGCTCAACAATCTGCTTTAATCACCTTTTGCCTGCTGTCCGGCTTCCATTCGGACATTAGCAAGATCATACATAGTAATAAAGGAAATTACCATGCCCAGTCCAAAAACTGATCGCTAAAGCCCGACAGCTTACCGCTGAACTGTCGCCGCCACAATCGAAGCTGTATGAGCTGGGCATTCCTCCTGAGCCCATAATCCGCTCCGGATCAAAACCTTTTATAGCGAATGCCGGTCGTCAAAAATCTTAAAGCCCTGTGCTATAAACCAGCCAATGAGTGCCACTCACAAACGGACGATTATTAAATATTTCCATAATATACCTCATATCTCATCTACTTCCCAGCACAATCAATTTTTCCGCTTTTTCTAAACGGCTGCTACATTCCTTTTAATAACTCAGCCCCTTTTTGATAGGGTCGCGAACACTTTTTCCCTCAAAGCTCAGCTCGCCCGCCTGCAAATCTTTAATAATCTGATCCACCTGCCGCAGCATTTCTTCCATGCTAACTTCTTTTTCTTTGCCGCCACTGTCCTTTTTCCTCCACTCTTGCCGTCAAACGTCCATCCTGCAGGGTTATTTGCACCAGCTCACCCTTTTGAACCTGTGCAGCTTGTAATTGCTCTGCCGCCAATCGCCGCTACATACGCATAACCCGCTGTCAGGCGTTTTTTTGCGGATTGGTTGCACTTAGTTCCTTTTGCTTCAGCCTGCTTTCCACCGAACCTGCTTTTAAGTAATGCGTTAGCTCTCGGCCCAGTTCCTTTTCCTGTTCCGCCAGCTGAGCCATAAGCTCTTCCCATCTGCGACGTGGTGATAATTCGTCAGTCGTAAATAGCGCGTCGCTCCATTTCATTTTTTGAGCCTGATTCTATACTGCTGAAAGCTCTGGCGTTAAAAGCCGCCGTCTTTCGTCTATCTTCTGTTTTTGCAATGATTGCTCGGGAATCGCAAGCTCCGCCGCTGACGGCGTTGATGCCCGTAAATCCGCTACCAAATCAGACAATGTGGATATCGGTTTCGATGTCCCACCGCTGAAATGACCGGAATCTGAATGAAAGATTGCCCGCACCACTGCTTCCTCATTAAACGCCCATAAGTCTTCCATCGAGCCGCCGCCCCGACCGATAATCAGGATATCAACCGGTTCCTTTTGCCGGTTAAAATACTCAATCCCGGCAGCAATATTATCTGCCGCCCGCTCTCCTGCACCAAGCTCGGATATAAAATCAGCTGTACCCTCGATCCCGCCGTCCGGGCAATCTGCAAAATATCCTGAAGTGCCGCACCAGCCGCACTGGTTACCAGCCCGATTTTTTTCCGGCAACGGGGGAATCGATTTTTTAGGCTTTTTGGAAAAATCCCCATCTGCCGCCAGCTTTTTCTTCAGCTCTTCCAGCTTTGTGCCAAATCTCCCCCGACCACCGGCTCTGACTTCCCGCACATATACCTGATAGATACCGCTTTTTCGTAGACACCGATGCTGCCGGTTACTACCACTTTTTCGCCATTTTGTGGCAAGATCGCTACATTGGCGGCATAGCCGGCAAAAGAGAACGCAGGAAATGGCTCCCGCCTCATCTTTTTAGCGTAAAATAAATATGCTCGGAAGGATACCGTTTGGCATTACTGACTTCGCCCCTCAATTTGCAGGTGATTAAAGCAAAATCATCTCGAAACAGATTTTTAATATATAAATTGACTCGAAACCTGAAATATTTTTGCTTGCCATGACTTCCTTCCTTTATCATTCGGTAAGTTTGTTCCTTATTCGTCCTTTTCGCCGGTCGCTTTCGGCAATTCCCTCAATCAGCCGACTAATCGCTCCATTGACAAAGCTGATATGTTGCGTCCTGTCCGTAATCTGCCGCCAAACGGACGGCGTCCTTTGCCACCACATTTACCGGCGCTTCCTTTTTATAAAACAGCTCATATACCGTCAAACGCAAAATCGCCAGCTCAACCTTAGCCATTGTAGCAGTGTTCCACCGCTCCACCCGGCGATTGATTCGCTCATCCATCTCCGGCAGCAAGCGCTCGATTTCCGCCAGTTCTTTCCGTACGATTTCCTGATCTTCTTCCGATATCGGCTTTTCGTTGCGGTTAAAGACTCCAGTGCTCTGCATCAACATCCTGTTCCGGATGAAAGCTTTGGCCAAAACAATATGCGAAACAACAGCTCTTTTTTTCTTTTTAATTTCATTTCTGATCTCCATTCTGCCAGAAAAGTAAGCGTCGTAATCGCTTGCTCGCGCCTACCTGCATCATCTTATACGCCAGAACTGGTTTTTTTCTTGTCTCTCTGGCCTTGGGCTCTACGCCGCTCACTTTTACATTGACCGCCGCTACTGTCAAACCGGTCATATTTTCCACTGTTGATTTTCACTTTTCTTTTGAATTTTGGCAGTTACTTCTTGAATGCTAACATCAAACTCAATGATTACCGCAAATCTAAGGTAATTTCTTCCTGCTCATTAACCCGAACCTGATGCCTTTGCCCAGATTTCATGCCGAGCAGCTCCACCAGTTCGCCCTGAAGCTTGCTGACCATGCCGGCTACGCCTTCCACTTCCACTGCCGCCATTCCGGCAATTACAGCAATTACTTCATCCGCAATATTAACCGTACCGCCACCCTTGCTGATCATCAATCTTTAATATTCTTCGTTCCATTTTGCCCTCCTTCGTCCCATGCTGCCCAGACAAGCGGCATCTTAAACGCAATTTGTTTCGGTAAAACAGCCTCTATACTGGGAAACATATTCGCCGGTGCGAGTATCAATCTTTGAGCTTTGTCGCCGTTATTGATAAACAACGGTACCATTACCACTGCGCCCGTTTCCAGCTCCGCCGGTTTGCTGCGCCGGTCGCCGTATCACCCTTAATTCCCGGCTCGGTATGGGTAACTGTCAGCTCCACACCGATTGGCGGTTCTACACCAAAGATAACGCCGTTATGCGACAACATCATAATCTACATCATTTTCCTTAACGAACTTAAGCGCATCGCCCAAAATCCTGTGCATTTAACGCAATTTGCTCAAAGGATTCCTGATCCATAAAGTGGAATAATCCCACCGTCAGAATACAGGTACTGCATATCCTTTCTTTCAATAACCGCCTGTTCAAACCGATCCTGCGGTCGAAAGGTCTTATCAGATACATGCCGGTTTTCATGTTTCTGAGCTTCGTTCTGACAAAAGCTCGGGCCTTTGCCGGGTTTTACATGCTGAAATTCCAAAACCTGATAAATATTGCCCTCGAATTCAATCGAAATTCCGTTTTTTAGTTACCTGCTTGTACTACTACTGCCATGTTAATTGTTCCTCCTAAAATTGTGATTTACTATCCATATCCTAAGTGCAAAACCAGTTGCTCCTTCTGCTTGGATTTCCCCTAAGTACGGTTTTTGCCTTTTATCCTACAAGTACAATCAATCGTTTTTCCGACGTTACGAGGCTCTCGCTCTGGCCTCGGTCAAGACCGCCAAATCCTCAATCCGAACGCCGCCAACTCCGGGCAGATAAACCCCGGTTCAATGGTTTCGAGCATATTGGCTTTGAGCGTCCGAGCTTTCCTGCTGAGCCAAGTACGGGCGCTTCGTGCACCTCTAACCCAACGCTATGCCCCAGACTATGTCCGAAATACTCGCCATAGCCGGGTCTGCGGTATATATCTCTGGCTACGGTATCGACCGTCGCACCGGTTAAGCCCGGTTTTAATGCCGCCAAGGATTCCAGATGAGCTTTCAGCGTAATCTCATAGATTTCCTTTAGCTGACCGCTAACCTCACCAATCGCTACGGTTCTCGTCATATCCGAGCAATAGCCCTGATACAGGCGAGCCAAAATCCATGGTCAGCAATTCGCCTTTGCGAATCGGTTTATCTGTCGGTGAGCGTGTGGCAATGCGCCATTGGTGCCGGACGCACAATCGAGTCAAAACTCAGCCCTTCCGCTCCCCAATCTTTCTCATCGTAAACTCTAATTCGATACCGATTTCTTTTTCGGTTAAGCCCGGTTTAATAAAGTCCAGCATATGGCTGAACGCCTGATCTCCGATTTGCGATGCCTTCGCAGCAGCACCAGCTCTTCCGGCGTTTTTAGCATGCGCAGCTCTTCTACGTATCATCAATGCTTTTCCACTCTACTGTCGGCAGCTTCTCCGTCAACAGCCGGTACTCAGCGCATAAATCATTTGATTGCCCTCAAAGCCGCAAAGCTTCACACCGTCCGCCTGCAAAATACTTTTCTAACGTTTCGGTTAATCCCGTACTGCGGTACTCTACAATCCCGAAAAATCCGGACACTGCGCCGCCGCTTTGCTCCAAATAGCGAAAATCGGTCAGCAAAATCTTCCGGTTCGGACTGATATACAAATACGCATTGGAACCGGTAAAGCTCGATAAATAGCGAGCGATTATATGAGACTTGAAATCAAAACCGCCTCGATGCCCATAGTCTTTCATTTTTGCGTTAATTTCTGAACTCGTAAATTCATTTTTCCCTCCCAGCGGGCATCTTGTCCGTCTTTATGCTATCTCCTGCCGTTTCGATAAAAACCGGTCTGCCGCCACTTTAGTGGCTTATAACAGCAGAAGAATCGTCTACAATCGCTTCCGGCGCCTTGCCTGCCGTTTTGAATGATAATGCTTGCACTTTGAAAGAGCACAGACTCTATTTTGGCAATTCGTTCGGATAATGCCGTCTCTTCCGGCTTATCTTCCGACTCCAATTCTTTTTCCAGTCTTTCCCGCAACCGCCGTTCAATTTCTTCTCTATCTGCTTGCAGAAAAACCACCGTTCCGATTTTCGGCAAAATAGCCGCCATTTTCTTCATCTTCAACCAGCTCGCTGCAAACGGCAATGATTTTATTCTTCCGACTAATCAGCTTTTCCAGAGTATTTTTGCCAATGCTCTAAACTCCTCGGTCGTCATTTCCGCCTTTGCTCCTGCACGCCCTTATGATATTCATTCTCGATTTCTGTTTTCAGTTCCAGAAAGGATTGCTTGCGTTTTTCTGCCAAAAGCTTTTCCGACCGTCGTTTTTCCACATTGCGCAAAACCGATCAATATTATGTTATTCATCTTCTCTCCATTTATTTTCTGAGCTTGTGATATGAGCATATTCCAGCAGTTTCTTTTCCAGCTTTCTTTTTATCTTCGTGCAAAATGCCTCTTTTTCCTGAATGGGCTGCACCAATATCGTACATAGCCCCAGCAAATTGCCGGCAATCACATCGGTAAAAAGCTGGTCGCCAATAATAATCGTTTCCTCCGGTTTTGTCCCCTGTATGTTAGCCCTTTTTCAAACCGAAGGGCAGGGCTAATTGCCGAAAAACACTACATGCAAGCGAATCCCTTGCGCAAAGGGACGAACCCGGTGCTTGGTATTATTGGAAACCAAAACAATAGAAAAACCCTTGCGCCGCAGCAAAGCAATCAGCTCCGCCACTTCCGCAGTCGGCATTTTCCGGTCATACGCCACCAGAGTGTTGTCAATGTCAAAAACAATCCCACGAAAGCCCTGCTCATAGAGCTGACGATACGGGATATGATAAATACTTGGATAATAATATCTGGGATATATTTTCATAAAAACCTCAACTTTTCTCTTCATATAATATATATTATTTTTCCCCGCAAGTCAATCACTCTCTTTGGTCCAGTCAGGCGGATAGTTATGGCTGACACTGCTCCGGGGAGAGCTTGCTTTCTACAGGCAGTGGCAACCATAACTCATCCATTTAGGAACGCAAACATTCGCAATTCTGCGGGTATTTCGCTGGAATGCAGAATGCTTGCCTGAACTGTCATACCCCTCAAAGCACCAACAAACGTGCTACTCGGACACTGCTCGGGAGAGCTTGCTTTCACAGGCAGTGGCAACCATAACTATCCATTTGCGGGATGCAAACATTCGCAATTCATGCGAAATGTGTTTTCGCTGAATTGCGAATGCTTGCCTGAACTGTCATGCCCTACAGCACCAACAAACTGCTACACCCGGACACTGCTCGGGAGAGCTTGCTTTCAATGAGGCAGTGGCAACCATAACTATCCATTTAGGAACGCAAACATTCATGGTCTGCGAAATTTGATTTCGCTGAATTGCGAATGCTAGTTCGAACTGTCATGCACCCCAACCTCCAGCAAAAATCTGCACCCGGACACCGGCGACGGAGCTTTGCTTTCCAGAGTCATATTCGGTATCAATACCTATTTGCGAATGCTTGTCTGAACTGTCGCTTTCCCAAACCGCCAGCAAAAATCTACACCCGGACACTGCTCGGGAGAGCTTGCTCTCAGAGTCATATTCGTATCAATACCTATTTGCGGAACACCCCCTAAGTTCAGACATTTAAAAACCTCTACCGAGTGCTTTCTAGTTTTTCTTTGATTTTTACTCCCCAGCCGGCTTACGGATAATCGTTTCCGGTGCCACCACTCCCGGCAGGCGCAGCACAGCTTTTCCTGACTAAGGTCGCACTTTCTTTCCTCTCACCGCTTTCCGTTTGAATCGCCGCAACCGAAAAAGGAAAGATTTTCCCCTGTCTGCGTCAAAAATCTCCAGCGTATCACCCACGGAAAACTTATTGCGCTGCTCAATCAAATGCAGTCCGCTCGCCGAATCATAGCCCAGCACCTTACCGGTAAGAGACATAATCTTTAATATATGCCGAGTTTTCATAGATTTGCCCGTTTTGCGGTCTCCCATAAAAGCCGGTATCAAAATGGCGATGCGAACGCTTGCCCACTTCTTCCAAAAATATGTCGCCTGATATGCCGCCGGATCGCTTAGACACAAATCAATTGCCTGCCGGTATGCTTTTGACCACTGTCGCCACATAGAGCGGCGTTTTCATTCGTCCTTCAATTTTCAGACTATCAATCCCCGCCGCCATCACATCTTCCAAATGATCAATCATACACAAATCCTGAATTAAAGAAATATGTACCCGTTTTCGTCCTCGGATACCGGCAAATATTCGCCCGGTCTGGTTTCTTCGACCAAATGATATTTCAGCGGCACTCTGTGTGCATGCTCCGCGATTGGCGTCCTGTCCGGTTAAATAATTGCTAATCAGGCAGCGGCCCGAATGAACATACACATAGCCCCATGAACAAAGCCTCCATCTCCATATCCTCCGGAATATTGGCTCTGATTTCAGCGATTTCCGTCAGCGACAGCTCCCTTGCCAGCACCACCCGTTTTTACGCCCTGCACCCATACCAAAAACGATAGGTCAAATAATTGCGTTATTTGCCTGCGTGCTAAGATGATTCCATCTCCGGCAGCGTTTTCCCGAACCAGCATCGCGCCCCGGATCCGCCACAATTAAGGCATCCGGCTTTATTTCTCGCCCAGCTCCTGAAGATAATGCTGCGCCGCTTTGATATCCTGATTATGGGCAACACATTGACTGTCACATAAACCTTAACCCCATTTTCTCGGCATACGCCACACCCGCCGCCATTTCTTCCGGACTGAAGTTTTTGGCTTTGGCTCGCAAGCCCAAGACCGAACTGCCAAATAAACGGCATCTGCCCCATATTTAACGGCAGTCACCAATTTTTCAGAAGAACTGCCGCTGTGCCAGCAGCTCGCTTTTTCTCCATTCTTTCATAATTATTCCTTTAATCTCGCTTTATACCTAACCGTCGCCCGTCAGCGACACCAAAATAATGCGTTGTCAGCTGCGGGTGAACTCCTACTGCCCGTAGGTACTGTCTCATTCGCTTTATGTGTCGTTCTCTCCGATGTGGCGCAAAATGACGGGAAGCATACTTTCTCCGTTTTGCAGCACATTATCGGTTACCAAAAAGCCCTCCCTTAGGGAGAAGTCGAACCAGCTCCGGCAAAAATGAATGTATTGCGCCTTGGCAGAATCCAAAAAGATAAAATCAAACGTCCCTTTTAATCCGGTAAAAGCTGTGCCGCATCGCCGAATCGCAGCCTCATGGTATCGGGCTGAATGCTTATCTGTCCGCTACTCGTCTCGCTCTGCCAGCCACGCCTTGGCTGCCTCTATATTTTTCTACCGCTTCCTGTCATAACCGGATTGCGCTTTCAATCGTCAGCAGCTTCCCGCTTACCGGCAAAAAGCGGCTCATCAGCAACGCCGAATAAGCAATCGCCATTCCAATCTCCAAAGTCGCTGCGGTTTTTTGCAAACGCAATGGTAGCTGTAAAGCTGCTCCATCTCCGGCCGAATCACCGGCACTTTACGGCGGCGGGCAGATTTCAAATCGGACAAAAAGCCCTCCTCCTCGTAAAACAAAGAGAAAAGGCTTCTGTGTCGCTAATACCGCCGGTAAACAGAGTGTTTCATTCTCCATTTCCGCCCCTCATTCTATCCTGTGGCATTTTCAAAAACGCCTGCTGTCAGATTTCTATTGCAAATGATCCTTATATTTCGCCTTAGCGGCATTGTGCTCGTCCAGCGTCCGGCTAAGAGACATGCTCCGCTTTTGGGCATCTTTTGTAGCACAAGTAAACATAATCCGTTTCTTCCGGATAAAGCACCGCCTCTATCGCCGCCTTGCCGATTAGCAATCGGTCCCGCCGCGTAGCCCCTGATTAATATGGTATTATACGGGGACTCGATTTTGGTGTCCGCAATCGTCAGCTGCGGATAGGATTTATTTAAGACATACATAACCGTTGAGTACATTTGCAGCGGCATATCAATTTTTCAGCCGATTATTGATTACGCTGCTGCTAACTTACGCTCCTCCGGTACCCGCACTTCTTTTTCAATGATGGACGCCATATTGACCACTTGGTCAATGGTATAACCACAGCGCTGTTGTTCTTGCCCGAAAATCCGTATCGTAGACCCGCATCAAAGCGCTTCAGCATTTTTCAATGACCTCACTTTGCCTTGGCATCGGCATAAATCTCATCGTATCCGGAAACAGATATCCCTCGTAACCGCAGATTTCGCTCCGAATTTCCTGAACGAAATCAAGTTATATTTGGAAATATCGTTGCATGCCTGAACGAACTCATCGCTGGTCTTACAAACGCCCAGTTCAACCATTTTACCGGCAATTTGCTAAAATCGTATAACCCTCCGAATCGTAAACTTAACGGTTTGCCTTTTTCGCCGTCATCAGGATTTCCATAATTCGGTATTCGTCCATGGACGTATCCAGCTGAAACTTACCGGTTTGAAACTTCGAGTCATAGCCGTTTAACTTTGCCAACACGCAAAAACAGCTCATTTTTTAATCAGCTCATTCTTTTTAAAATAGCAGCAATCCTGTACCCACTCCTTTGGGAATATCGACCGTTACTTCCTTGCCCTCCGGTATGGCTTTGGTCTTTGAATCAGGAATATGCGTTTTGATATGCCCAGCCGGTACCTTTGACTACGGCAAATATCACCAGCCCGATAAAAACAATCCGTACAATCACCTGCAAAATTTCTCCGCCTCACATTCTGAGCATAACCTCTTTTTCCTGAAAAATCAAGTAGGAGCTTGCATTGCCTACTTATTCCAAAAACTTGGTGTCATAATCCAGCTCGATCTGCATAATTTGAAAATCTCCCGCAACGAACAGCAAAGCCGGTAATCCGCATCCAAAAAGCATTGACCAGAGGATCCTAATTCCTGCTCATAGTCTCCTTTTAACCGGAGCAGCACGTATGCCTCAAACTGTCCATAGTTTTGATCGACTTGAATCTCAAACACCTTTCGACGAAATGCATTAACCTTATCCCATAATTCGAGGCTTATTTGACAGTAATGATTTGTAATTTAAGTATTGAACATATTCTTCTGTTGATTTCAAGGCACGAATCATATCCCTTGCCTTTTCTTCTACGTTTTCTTTCACAACATCCTCCTAATTTGTCCTATACCCACCCTGTGTTAGGACGGGCAGTACTCATGGGACTTCGTTTCAAATACGCCACAGATATTCCCGGATGTCATCTCGAATCATTGTCTTAATCTTCGTCCAATCATGGATATTTTTCGTAGTTGCTTTGTCGATGGATCGAATGACGATATCTTTAATGTCATCCATCAAGCTTGCATTTTTCCTTCACATAAATAAAACCACGAGATACAATTTCCGGATCAGCCATTATCTCATTGGTATAATGGTCAACCACAATCGACACTACAATTAGTCCGTCCTGCGACAGTTTTTGCCGATCACGCAGCACAACATCGCCGACATCACCAACTCCCAAACCATCTACTAACACTGTTTCAATCGGAATCTTGTCAATTACTTCGCCGTCTTGCGACAAGGCAAAGAGACATTTCCGTTTTTCTAAAAATATAAACATCTTTTTCTGCATGCCCAGCTCCACTGCCAGCTCCTGATGCGATTTCAGATGCCGATACTCGCCATGCACCGGAATAAAAATAACGTGGGTGCACCAAAAGTATGCAGCAGCTTTTAACTCCTCACGACAAGCGTGTCCGGAAACATGCGTATCTTCATAAATAACGTCTGCTCCTTTTTATACAGACCGTTAATAACCCTGGCAATGTATTTTCTATTCCCGGAATCGGCTTAGAGCTTAAAAATCACCAAATCTCCCTCTTTGATACTAATCTTGCGATGGGTATTATTGGCAATTCGAGATAATGCCGACAACACGGTTCGCCTTGGCTACCGGTCGTGATGATAACAACCTGACTGTCCTTATAGTTATCCAGTTCATCGCTGCTAATCGGCATATTTTTCGGCATTTTGATAGAACCCAGCTCCTGCGCTGTGGTAACAACATTCACCATCGATCTGCCCTCACCGCCACTTTTTCGCCGGTGCGTCTTGGCAGAATTGATAATCTGCTGTACCTGATCGACATTGAGTGCGCTGCCACAATCAGCCGTCTGCCTTTTATTTTCACTAAAAATCGCATCAAAGGACTCTACCAACCGTACTTTCCGACGATGGTATAGTCTCACGCAGATATTATGTCGAATCCGCCAGCGGCGCCAGCACGCCCTTCGCCCAGTTCTGCCAAGCGCTGAACATCAATCGCCTTGCTGTAAATCGGGGCATAATCCACCTTAAAATCACCACTATGAATGATTACACCCAACGGGGTATGAATGGCAATTGCCGTCTGATCCGAATCGATGATTGCGCGGATAAACCTGCCCGAAACTTGCCCAGTCGACGCTTTGTCCCATACCGACACTGAGTTTACACTTTTCCAAAATCTTACTGCTCTCTCAGCTTATTTTCCACTAAGCCCAAGGTTGCGTACGCTGTACACAGGAATACTAAATCTCATTGGCACGGAATGGCACCGATATGATCCTCATGCCCATGATGTAACGACTAATCCCCGCACCCGATCGCATTTTCGCCTTAGTAAGAAAAATCCGGAATAACAATATCAATTCCTAACATTTCTTCATCCGAAACGCTAACCCGCAATCAATGATAATAATATCATTCTTATACTCAAATATAGGTAATGTTCATTCCGATTTGGTCTAACACGAATAATATTTATCTTATCTTCATGTTATCTTGTTGTTTCTTTTTCAAAAATACCTCCACATAACGGAAAAGCCCTCCAAAGGAGCCTCGCCTTATTTCTTCTTTCATTTTAATCTTCTTGTTCCTGCCTGTTTTTCTCACATTCATGGCAAAGTCCGTAAATCTTAATCTGCGCCCAGTGCCTCAAAAATCCTTCAGCTTTCAAAAGGTCTTTATAGCGAGACATAAAAATCCAGTTCAGTTCATCTACCTTACCGCACTTTTCTTGAGATTAAATGATAATGACGCATCGGCACATCTTCATGTAAAATTCTATAGCAGAATGTCCTTGTCGTCAAAACGATATTTTCTCGATGATGCCCAGTCGGTTCGTAATTGAATATTCCGTAAACGGTTGCCAGCCCGACTTCAGGATTGCTTTCTAACGTCATTGATGACTTCATCGACTGTCAAATGGTCTTTTTGCGATGATTATACAAGGTTTCCAGCACGATTTTGCGCTGGCTGGTAATTTTGTAACCGCGCTTTAAGATTTCACTATAATATTTTGATAAGTCCTCACCTCCTCGAGGACTCGGCAGAGAGAGTCCGTTTTTCTACTTTTGGTTTTTCTGTGCCTTTACTCGTAATCTTCGTCGTCTTCCTCTTCCGGAATATTATCTTCAAAATATCCAGCAGGGCATTCATAACTTCGTCCCTCTTCCGGATCGACAATGCTATAAAAGCATCCCGCCCCGGAACATCGTCCCTCTCGCATAATAAAAGACATTGATTTCTTCTTTTTCCTCAGCCTGCTCGTCCGTTACCAAAATATAGTCTGCCCTTCGTACTGCGCCAGCTAAGGATCAGTTCACCTCATTCCTGTTTTCATCTGTAAATGTAATTCGATCCAATTCATTCCTCCTAATTACCGCCGGCGTCCAAATATCCTTGCAGGAAATATGCCGCCGCCATTTTTCATCAATTACTTTTTCCTTTTTGCTCTACTCTAAATCCGCTTCCAATAACACTCTTCCGCTCCATGCACTGTCCTAATCGCCTCGTCCCCAAGTCACCACCGGCAGAGAGATCTTTCAGTTTTTCAATACAGTGTCTCTTTTCCACCCGCTCGCCCGAGGTATTGTTCATATTTTTCGGTAAGCCGACGACAATCTTCTCAGCTCATATTCCTGCAATCAATTCTTGAATCTACGTCTCGACGGAGGAGCCACGCGCCTCCTCTTCTGGCGGCGGATACACCACTCACCCGCCGTCCAGCCGAGCGATCGCTGACGGCGATGCCGATTGCTGCTTGCCGTAATCACGATGCATTACTCGCATTTATTCTCCTCTTTTCTGCTGAATCAATGGCCTGCTTTTGAGAAAAATAAAAGCTGACCATTCTTCCAGCACTCATCTCAGTTTCCAAGCAAGCCCTGTAATCAATCCTGCGAGGCGTCGTGGTGTCCGCTGCACAGGTCGGACTCTCCGAAAATAAGGTAGCCGACCAATTTGATTAGGTTTGGATTGCGCCTGTTTTCTTCCAGCCTGTATGCCTGTTCCAAACCAAACGTGCCTCATTGACAACTGCCTGCTGAAAATTGCGTATGTCCCTTATTTTTCCATGATTTCCCACTTCCTTCCGAGAGTCTGGACATTTTCACTGGCCACCACAGTTAGACTCTTCGTCATCCTGATATGCCGCCATCACATCATACCTTGCGTTGCTTTGCCATATCTTTTTCCACAGCCACCCTTAACAGCAAATGTGTTCGCTTTTCTCTTCGCCCGCCTCAGCCCTCTATTCCTTGCTGCCTGATCATGCCTTTCTTCATACCCTTGTTATCGCCAGCTGTCTCGCATGTTAAGCAGCATCAGCCCTTGCCACATACCGCTAAAAACTTCCTGATAAACTCGGCGGTATATTTTTGATGCAGTTCCATAGCCGAACGCAACTCCTTCGAGCGAACCATGGCATGAACCGCTTCCTTCAAACAGAGAAAACGCCCAGATCCGACGTACAAAGCCAGCGCTATTGCACCGATTCCGCTGACTCTCATTGGTCTGCGTTCGAATACGAGGTAAGCCGAACTTATATCCGCCGTAATCCGCAAATCTCCTCATCCCTATGCGAACCGCCGCCGCCGACCGTCTCCGCGCAGCACGCCCGATCAGCTTTTAGTAAGCCATTCATCAGCGCAAAAGTGATCCCCCAATAATCGCGCCTGTAAATACTGTACCCTGGCATGCACATCCGACCGATGACCGCTCCTCTTGCGCACCGGCGCATCGTCAGGTTCGGCGAGTACGCTGAAAAACCAAGCTCCGCAGCCCGGCGGAATCTCCTGCAAGCGCCGGGTTTAATGTGCTGCCTCCGGCGAAACGCCAAGGGCGGCCTGCTCAACTTCTATACTGGCAGAAACTCCTGAACTAGAAATCAGCCAATATCCTCGATGGGTGGATTTCCGGATTATATGCTCCCAGCGACGCATCGATACACACGCCGCGCCAAACCGATCCGCTCCATATATTGGTCGTGCATGCGGCTGACGATGTCGTGCCAGCTAATCGCCCGCCTTGTCCGGCGTACAGACAGCCCATGCCGATGGTTTCGCACACCTTATCCCGAACCCGATGCGATAAACCGTCAGCCCTGCCAGGAGACCGGTTGCTTCACTGCTGCCTCCGCACGTTGCATTTCCTAATACACCGCCTGCTTCTTTCAAAGGACTATGGCTTTTCCGGCTCAATATCCGACACAAAACGTTTAAACGAATAGCTTACTCAACCAATCCCGTTTGCGATGATGAGGCACAGTGCGTTGACGACCACCGCCGAAACGAGATCGACCAGCCGCCCGGTCAGGCGATAAATTAAACAACCGCTCAAAAAAAGCAAATGCGCCGTTTCCCACCAAGTTTCGGTTCTTTCATCCAGCGATTGCATGAAATCCGCCACTGCGACGGTAATGCAGCCAACTGA
>BNJS01002383.1_pt1 | contig 96016 bp, 114 predicted proteins | sample 8540461 | NCBI WGS metagenome assembly BNJS01 (sample SAMD00202454, study PRJDB9452) | human saliva metagenome | isolation source: human saliva | place: Japan | reverse complement strand
AAAGCTGGTCAAAAAAAGTCTTTAAAATGAAAAATAACGCATATTGTCAGGTGCTGAAAAAAATTTGATAATATGCGTTTTAATATGGCAAGATTTACTTCATCTTATCTTGAAATGGCGTTATTTTTTTGAGTTATCTGACTTGACTTTCCTGTTGGAAATTATATAATAGTTGTAATATAAAATTATTACGACGTGAAAAAGAGGACCGTTTATGACCTATGAATACAAGAGCCACATTTATTTGGCAGAGGCAGTTTTAAATGTGAAGGACTTGGCAAGTCAAACAGCCTTTTATCAGCAGATTATTGGTTTAGAAATCCTATCTCAAACGGAGACAGAGGTTATTCTAGGCCTTGGCGGAAAAGCCTTGGTGCACTTGATTCACGCACAAGAGAGCGGAGAAGTAAGGGAACATTATGGTCTTTATCATCTGGCCATTCTCTTTCCGACACGAAAGGCTTTGGCGGATGTCTTGAAGCACCTGACAGATTTACAGATTCCTCTTGTCGGCGGTGCAGATCACGGTTACAGTGAGGCCCTTTACTTGGAGGACTTGGAGGGGAATGGCATTGAACTCTATCGAGATAAGCCGGTTTCCACATGGGATATTCGAGAAGATGGGCGTATTATCGGGGTGACTGAGGCCCTTGCGGCGCAGGATATCTATGAGTTGGGAGAAAGGGTAGAGACTTTTATCCTAGCAGAAGGTACGAGAATGGGGCATATCCATCTGTCCGTCAAGGATAGTCGAAAGTCCAGCCAGTTTTATCAAACGGTGTTAGGGCTCGAGGATAAATTCAGTGTGCCTAGTGCTAGTTGGATCGCAGCTGGGGACTACCATCACCATTTGGCAGTCAACGAATGGGGAGGAAAAGGTCTGGCTCCGCGTAAGCAAGACTTACCAGGTTTAGCATACTATGTCATTGAAGTCGCAAGTAAAGAAGAGCTGTTAACGATTGCGCAACGAGCACAAGAAGTTGAGGCACCAATCAAGTGGCTGACATCTAGCCAGTTGGAAATCACAGATCCAGATGGAATCGTGACTCGTATTCGCTTAGACAGATAAAACTAGCAATTTCTATCAAGTTATCAGCATGGATAGTTTACCTTTTGAAAGGTCTTTGGTAACAGAACTGCGTGAGCTGGATGGGCGAGAATTTTGACAAAGGAGTTGATTAGAGATATAATGAAGAAAAATCGAGCAAGGAAAAAGAAATGACAAACTCAAAGTATATTACTCGTTTGAAACGTTCAGAGGGCCAGTTGCGTGGGATTCAAAAGATGATTGAAGAGGATCGAGACTGTGCTGATATTGTGACGCAATTGACAGCCGTGAAATCTAGTGTGGAGCGCGTGATTGAGATGATAATTACCGAAAACCTTACTGAATGTATCAATCAACCGCTAGATGATCCTGAAGCTCAAAAGGCACGCCTAGAAAAGGCTATCCGATACTTGATTAAACGGAAATAAAGGGATCAGAGTTGAAAGATCTCTACTAATAGAATAGTTTAATGTGAATTAAGAGAGGCTGGAAAAAGTCTTTAAAATAAAAGAACGCATACTATCAGGTGTTGAGAAACCTTGATAGTATGCGTTTTATTGTGGGGAGATTTATACTCTTCGAAAATCTCTTTAAACCACGTCAGCTTTACCCTGCCGTAGGTATGGTTACTGACTTCGTCAGTCCTATCTACAACCTCAAAGCAGTGCTTTGAGCAACCTGCGGCTAGCTTCCTAGTTTGCACTTTGATTTTCATTGAGTATTACTTCGTTTTCTCCTGAAATTGAGTTTTTGCTCAGTTCCTCTTGATTATTCTACTTGACCTGGCCAAGCATTCATACCACCTTCTACATTGGTAACGGTGAGGCCTTGGGAGCTGAGAAATTGGCAGGCAGAGGCAGAACGTACTCCACCTTGACAGATGACATGGTATTCATGGTTAGGTTTGAGTTCTTTATAGCCTTGCTCCAAGGTACTTAATGGAAGATTTTTGGCACCTGGTGCATGTCCTGCTTGAAATTCATGTGCTTCACGGACATCGATAAGTTCTAGATTTTCATTTTGATATTTTTCATAAAAGTCAGCCATGCTGATACTAGTTTCCATATTCTACTCCTTCTGGGTTAGCCATTTTGTATAGTGAATAAGCGCCGTCAAGGTTTTGGACGGTAAATCCTGCTTGCTTGAGGATACGCTCTGCGATATAGCTGCGCAAACCACTGTGGCAGCTAACGATGTAGGCTTGGTTCTTGTCCAGTTCGTCCAAGCGTTCCCGTAGTTCGTTTAGGGGGATGTGGATGGTATCGACTTTGAGTCGACCACTCTGAAATTCGCCACTTGTCCGTACATCAAGGAATTTCTTTCCTTTAGCTAGTTCGTCTTCGAGCTGGTACCATTGAACATTGTCGCTGAGACTTTCGATAAGGTTCAAGGCTGCGTAGCCCAGCATATTGACGGGATCCTTGGCAGAGCCAAATGGTGGCGCATAGGTGAACTCCAATTCTGGCAAGTCAAAGACGGTGAGATTTCCCCTTGATAGCAGTTGCTAGGATATCGATTCGCTTGTCAACACCTTTCTTCCCAACTCCTTGGGCACCGTAGATTTTTCCAGTGGTTGGGTCAAAGAGGAGCTTCAAGGTCATATCAGTAGCGCCAGGATAATAACCAGCGTGGTCTTTACCGCTGACATGAAGGGCCTTGTAAGGAAGTTGATTCATGCTAAGGATACGCTCGCTGAGACCAGTCGAAGCAGCTGTCATATCAAAGGCACGAACGATCGCAGTGCCGATACTTCCCTTGTTTGTACGTCCTAGTCCTGCGATGACGTCCGCTACTTGTCGTCCTTGACGATTGGCAGGAGAAGCGGAGAGAGATGAGAGCGTCTTGGCCCGTAATCTCTTGCTTGACGACGATGGCATCCCCAACTGCAAAAATATCTTTTTGACTGGTTTCATAATGTTCATCGACCAGGATTCCACCACGAAGTCCCAGTTCAATCCCCGCAGATTTAGCCAGTCCGTTTTCAGGTTCAACACCGACAGAAAGGATGGTGAGGTCAGAAGTGATCTTTTGACCGTTTTCGAGAACGATGACTTTTCCTTGGTCTTCAAATCGAGTCGCAGATTGAGAAGTGATAACGCGAACGCCGTTTTTAACCAATTCTGCTTGGACAAGGCTGCCATTTCTTGATCTAATGATGGTAAGACATGGGGTGCTTTCTCAACGATAGTAACTTGCAATCCACATTTCGCTAGGTTTTCAGCCATTTCAAGACCGATAAAGCCCGCACCGATAACGACAGCTTCTTTTGGATGATTGTCCAAGGCTGCCATAATTTCATCGAGATCAGGAACATTGCGAAGCGTGTAGGTATTCTTAGTTTCTGCCAAACCCTCAATGTCAGGAACAAATGGTTTAGCTCCTGGGGAGAGGATCAATTTGTCGTAGATTTCTGTGAATTCTTGTCCATCATGGCGTACGGTCACAGTGTGTTCTTCTGGCGAAATCTGGATGACCTCGTGAAATGGTCGCACATCGAGATTAAAGCGTGCTTTGAGACTTTCAGGAGTTTGGACCAATAAACTATCACGGTTTGCAATTTCTCCTGAAACATAGTAAGGAAGTCCGCAGTTTGCAAAGGAAACAAAAGGACCTTTCTCAAAAATAGTGATTTCAGCGTCTTCCATGAGACGTCTGAGGCGGGTTGCTGCTGACATTCCGCCTGCAACTCCCCCGACAATGATAATTTTCATTGATTTTCTCCTTTATGCTTCTAGATGATTTTTCCTGTCCAAGCGCTCATACCACCTCGGACATTGATGACATCGTAGCCTTTTTTCTTTAGCTTTTTAGCAGCCATCTTACTACGCACACCAGAATGACAAATGACATAAAGTGTTTCATTTGTCGCTGGTGTGTAGGAACCAATTTCGGTCAGAGGAACATTTTTGGCATTTTTGATATGACCTCTACGAAATTCCATCGGTGTCCGAACATCCAGTAGCTGAATTGTTTCCTTGAGTTTAGCTTCTAACTCGCTGGTAGAAATACTGTCAATTTTTGTAAATAAGTGAAACATAGGCACCTCCAAATATACCCTTATGGGGTATATTAAACCATGAAGTCAAGCTTTTGTCAAGCAAGTTGTTTTGAGAGACTGGAAAGAAGTCCTAGACCTTTCAAAGCCTTTTTGATATGATGGCGTCAAAGTAAGTGTGAGGTGATAAGATGACCAGTGAATACCAGAAAATGATTGCAGGAGATTTTTACCGTCCATCGGACCCAGAACTGAGAGCCTTGGCTCAGGCTTCTCGCCAAAAACAGGTTGCCTTTAACAAGGAAGAAGACCCCTTGAAGGGAGCGGAGATTATCAAGACTTGGTTTGGGTCAACTGGGCAGAATCTCTATGTCAATCCACGACTGGTAGTCGATTATGGAGTCAATATCCATCTAGGGGAAAATTTCTACTCCAATTGGAACTTGACCATGCTGGATGTTTGTCCGATTCGTATCGGTGACAATGCCATGATTGGTCCTAATTGTCAGTTTTTAACCCCACTCCATCCATTGGATCCGCATGAACGTAATTCAGGTGTGGAATATGGCAAGCCCATCACCATTGGAGACAATTTCTGGGCTGGAGGAGGTGTCATTGTCCTTCCTGGAGTGATACTGGGAGATAACGTTGTTGCAGGAGCTGGGGCTGTGATCACCAAATCTTTCGGAGACAATGTTGTCCTAGCTGGCAATCCTGCGCGTGTGATTAAGGAGATACCTGTGAAGTAGAAGTAGCAGAGGCTAGGAGAAACTCGATTCAGGAAAAATGAAGTAAATCTTTCAACAATAAAACGCATAATATCAAGGTTGTTCATTACCTGATATTATGCGTTTTTCTGATTTCAAAGACGGTTTACTCAGCTTTTTTTGTAGGTTTGATACTTGAAGTCACTCTTCTTTATCATTATGGAATTGCTCCATACAGTTGAGTAGTTTGGATGGTGGTGTACAACTTTCCTTTTTCTAAAGTTGAGCGATAACTTCCTCAGTTGTCAAAACTTGGTTGGCAATGTAGCCATAGTTTGTCAGGGCAGCTTGGTAGGCTTCTTCACCTGGAGCACCGACAGCATCGTTAACAACAATGACATTGTAACCTAATTCTATGAGTTCACGCATGTGTGAATCCACGCAGAGATTAGCATTCATACCAGCCAAGATGACGGTGTCGATACCATTTTTGCGGAGTTGAAGGTTAAGGTCGTTGCTTTCTGGGCCAAAGATTTTATGTCCGTTGACAACAATAGTATCTTCATCCAAAAATGGTTTAATCTCTTCAATCATATCTGCTCCAGAGCCTTCTGGAATTGCCGAATACTGGTTATCACGCCAAAACATTTCGTTTTCAATCATCATCGTTTCACCAGCAGCTTTAAATTGCCACTTGTGATCGTGTGGATAGAAGTAGTGCGGTGAGATAAAACGCTTGTAGCCACGCTCTTTAGCAAAAGCGAAAAGCTTTGTCAGATTTTCAATAGTATTAACTTTTTCAAGAACGTCTTTAGTTGCTCCGAATCCTTTACCAGGATGTTTTAGGAATTCAACTTGTGGGTCTGTGATAACAAATGCGACATTTTTCTGATTGAACATGAGGTTCCTCCTAATATGATTTGATTAACAGCCAATAGGAATTTAGACTGTTAGTTTGATGATTTTCCAAATGGTAGTTTTAGTTATATACTGACCATTCGGTACAATTATAATAACATCTAAAATTGAATTTGTAAATTAATTTGCTCAGAACAAAAAATTTTAATGATAAAACAGTGGCAAAAGGAGGTGGTTTCAATTGTTTGGTCTCAGACTCTGAATCTGCTATAATAGGAAAAAAGAGAGGTGAGTAGATGAGCGTTAAAGAGCGTATTTTACAAAGTGCTGAGGAATTGATTTATCAGAAGGGTTATGTGGCCACCTCCATCAGTGACATCATGGAGGCAGCTGATGTTGGCAAGGGACAGCTTTATTATTATTTCAAATCTAAGAAGGAAATTGGTTTGACGGTCATTCAAGATATTTTAGCAAATTGGCGAAAAGAGCTTTTTGAAGATATTTTTGAAGCAGACAAGTCTGACAGTGACAAGTTTTCGGATATGATTGACTGGGTTTGTCAATTTCATGAAAGTCAGACGGTCTTTTATGGTTGCCCAATTGGTAATCTGATTGTGGAATTGTCCACAGAAGATGAGAACTTCCGCTGTCCTCTCAATGATTTTATGACCCAATGGACAGAGAAGTTAGCCAGCCTCTTGCAAGACCTGCATGCTGACTGGTCAGAAGAGCGGGCGCAGTTGCAGGCCCGTCAAGTCATCTCCAGTATTCAAGGCAGCATTGTCATTCTCAAAGTCAGCCAAGACATCCAAGTTTTAGAAAATAATATGACGGATTTGAAAAAGAATTATTGTTAATTTTTAGCCGAAGAATTAAAAGTATGTTAATTTATGGATTGTGGTTAAGAGGTAAGAATGACAACAGATATTAAAACTGAAATTGGTCATAGAGTAAGACAGGAACGTGAACGTCACAAATTGATGAGAGAAGAGGTCTGTGGACAGAAGCTGACTTAATAATCAAACAGCTGATGCGTACTGAGCTTGGGCAATCCTTGCCAACAATTACTAAGTTACAATATTTATCTAAGCGATTAGAAGTTCCGATAGATACTTTTCTTGAAAATAAAGAACTAGCTCTTCCTGAGGAAGAGTTGCTGAGTCTAGACTTGATTGAAAGAATATTAGACTTGATAAGAACAGGGACAGGTAGTTTCGCTGAAGATATTTTTGATGATTATTTTAAGCAAGTAACACTAAAGCAAGTTTACACATTCAATGATTTACTATTAATTGATTATTTTGCTATGCAATGTCAAGACTTGATTTATAGAAGAGAGCATTAGATGATTTTCGGATTAAGTTGTTGAAACAGCAATTAGTTAGTGATGAAATGTATAATGTAGAGCTACTATCAGTTCTTTGTGCCATAGCGGGTGTTTATGTTGTTCATAATGACTATAAGCATATGATATCTCTAGTAAAAAAGATGAATGAAATTTTATCAGTAACAATGTTGCAAGTCTATAAACCTGGAATTTCAGTATTTGAAGCTAAGTGCTATCTTTATTTTGAAAATGATAAAAATAAAGCAAAGGAACTTTATCACTCAGCAACTATACTAGCTGAACAATTTGATGATAAAGTATTTGACATAAAAAATTAATAAATGGTTGGAAGAATTGGAAGTCCCTTATGAACTATGGAATTTGTCTAGTGGGATATTAGATCTTCAAAGCCCACCGCCGCAAGGAATCTTTACAATCGTATGTCCGAATCTTCTCATACCAGAGGTCATCGTTATGCACCAGAATTTACAGAGCAGGTGCTTACTTGGCTAGAAGTGCACGATCGCAAGGTTGTGAATGGTACTGGTGCTATCAACCTTGAAATCAGTAAAGTCAAACAATATTTGAAGTTGAACGAGTCTGGTATTGAAACTCCTGCAACAGTTGCGGTTTTAGGGCAAGAAAACATCATTGAAGCAGCAAGAAAATTAAACATCTATCCTTTGATTACCAAGCATAATCGAGCAGGAAAAGGCTTAGGAGTTCAACTCTTCCAAAATGAAGAGGAACTGGACGCTTATGTCAATAGTCCCCTCTTTGAACCTTCAGTGGACGGGATTACCTTGTTACAAGCCTACATCAAACCAAGTGATGGACGTATCCGTCGTTCAGAGTTTATCAATCAGAAGTTTCTTTATACTGTTTCAATTGATTCTTCAGATGGTCTCCAACTTTGTCCAGCAGATGGTTGTCAAATCGGTAAGAGGCCAGAACAACTGGAAACTTCTGAAAAATTCCAAATTACAGAACCTTTACCAGAATCTCAAAAAGAAGCTTATGAAGCTTTCCTTAAAAATGCTCATATTGATGTGGCAGCTATAGAATGGGTTCAATCAGAAAGCGGAGAGATTTATGTGTATGATGTAAATACCAATACAAACTATAATCCTACAGCGGAGCAGAATGCTGATATTTTTGCTCATCAACATCTGGCTGAATATTTAAAGAGGGAATTAGAAGCTCTTTATAGTGAATGATCATCTTGGAAGTTGGCCTTTTAAAAATTTGATAATAAGGTCTAGATAGAGTAAGACATAAATACTTTTCTTTCAATGTAATAGTTATCAGCAACAACTACTAATATATAACGCCCCCCTCTGCAGATTTTAATTACAGAGGGGCTACGTTTGTGACGTTTACTCTGATTCCTTATGATTTATGAAATCACTTAGTGTTGAGAATCCCAAGAATACTGGGATTTTTTTCCCTCAGTTTATCAATCTCCTCCTTGACACTCGGTCAACTTTTGATACAATAGTACAAAATTAGAGGAGGTAGGCTATGATTCAGAAACATGCGATTCCCATTTTAGAGTTTGATGACAATTCTCAGGCGGTCATCATGCCCAATCACGAGGGGCTGGACTTGCACTTGCCAAAGAAGTGTGTCTATGCTTTTTTGAGGTGAGGAGATTGACCGCTATGCGAGGGAAGTAGGGGCGGACTGTGTCGGCGAATTCGTTTCTGCCACCAAGTCCTATCCAGTCTATGTCGTGAACTACAAAGGTGAGGAGATCTGTTTGGCTCAGGCTCCTGTCGGTTCAGCTCCAGCAGCTCAGTTTATGGATTGGTTGATTGGATATGGTGTGGAGCAGATTATTTCCACTGGTACCTGTGGTGTGCTAGCTGATATAGAGGAAAATGCCTTTCTAGTTCCTGTTCGCGCTCTGCGAGATGAAGGAGCTAGTTATCACTATGTGGCACCTTCTCGTTATATGGAAATTCAGCCAGAGGCTATTGCTGCTATTGAGCGAGTGTTGGAAGCCAGAGGGATTCCCTATGAAGAAGTCATGACCTGGACGACAGACGGTTTTTACCGAGAAACGGCTGAAAAGGTGGCTTATCGCAAGGAAGAAGGCTGTGCTGTTGTGGAGATGGAGTGTTCTGCGCTTGCGGCAGTAGCCCAACTGCGAGGGGGTTTCTGGGGTGAATTGTTGTTCACAGCTGATTCCTTAGTAGACTTGGACCAGTACGATAGTCGTGACTGGGGTTCAGAAGCTTTCGAGAAGGCCTTGGAACTCTGCCTTGAGATAGCCTCTCAGATCTAGCTACTCTCCTACTTTTTATGGTACAATGGATGTATGTTATTCAAATTATTTGTTAAAAAAATTGAAAGGGCCTTGGGTGGACTTTCGCCAGCTCGTCGTATCTTTTTAAGTTTCGCTGGAGTTATTCTTATAGGCTCTCTTCTTTTGAGTTTGCCTTTTGTTCAGACAAATGGTTCGCAGGCTACTTATTTTGACCATCTCTTTTACGACGGTGTCCATGGTCTGTGTGACGGGCCTTTTCTACGCAACCAGTGGCTACGACTTATAATGTCTGGGGGCAGTTGATTTGTATGCTCTTGATACAGATTGGTGGTCTGGGGCTCATGACCTTTATCGGGGTCTTTTATATTCAGGGGAAGCAAAAGCTTAGTCTTCGCAGTCGTGAAACCATTCAGGAGAGTTTTAGTTACGGGGAAACTCGGTCGCTGAAGGCCTTTATGCGGTCCATCTTTTTGACGACTTTTCTGGTGGAGGGCTTGGGTGCCTTCCTGCTAAGTTTCCGTTTTATTCCTGAGTTCGGCTGGGGACGAGGGCATTTTTCACCTCTATCTTTTTAGCCATTTCAGCCTTTTTGTAATGCTGGTTTTGATAATTTTCGGCAGTAGCAGTTTAGTGGCTTTTTCAGACGGATCCCTTGATTAATCTGGTCATTGCTGGCTTGATTATCACAGGCGGTCTTGGCTTTTATGGTCTGGTTTGACTTGGCAACCCAGTTTGATAAGAAGAAAAAAACGCCGTCTGAGGTTTCCACACTAAGCTGGTTCTCTTCTTGACTGCAGGGATTTTTGCTGTTTGGGACAGTATCTACGCTCTTTACAGAGTGGCACAATCCAGGAACGATTGGCAATCTCAGTGTTCCAGAGAAAGTGCTAGTTAGCTTTTTCCAAACTGTCAGCATGAGAACAGCTGGTTTTGCCTCTATTGACTACACTCAAGCTCGTCCTGTGACCTTGTTTATCTACATCCTACAGATGTTTCTCGGAGGAGCGCCTGGAGGGACGGCTGGGGGTCTCAAGATTACGACTTTCTTTGTCTTGTTGGTTTTTGCGCGTAGTGAATTGCTGGGCTTACCTCATGCCAATGTTGCGCAGAGAACCATTGAGGCTCGAACAGTCCAAAAATCCTTTAGTGTCTTCATTATCTTTTTGATGACCTTCTTGTTGGGCTTGATGTTGCTGGGAATTACGGCAGAAGGAACACCGCGATTTATCTACCTCATGTTTGAGACCATTTCAGCCCTTGCGACAGTTGGGGTAACGGCAAATCTGACACCAGAATTGGGCAAGCTAGCTCTCAGCATTGTCATGGTGCTCATGTTTATCGGCCGTATCGGTCCCTTGACCTTGCTGGTTAGTCTAGCGGATTACCAGCCTGATAAGAAAGATTTGATTCAGTATATGAAAGCAGATATTAGTATTGGATAAGAAAGGAAGAACGATGTCAGATCGTACGATTGGAATTTTAGGCTTGGGGATTTTCGGAAGTAGTGTCCTGACGGCCCTAGCCAAGCAAGATATGAATATCATTGCCATCGATGACCACGCCGAGCACATCAATCAATTTGAGCCAGTTTTGGCGCGTGGTGTAGTTGGAGATATTACAGATGAGGAACTCCTCAGAACTGCAGGTATTGATACCTGTGATACGGTTGTAGTGGCAACAGGGGAAAATCTGGAGTCAAGTGTGCTTGCAGTTATGCACTGTAAGAGTTTGGGGGTACCAAGGGTTATTGCCAAGGTCAAAAGCCAGACAGCTAAGAAGGTGCTGGAAAAAATCGGTGCTGACTCGGTGATTTCACCTGAGTATGAAATGGGGCAGTCTCTAGCGCAGACCATTCTCTTTCATAACAATGTTGATGTCTTTCAGCTGGATAAAAATGTGTCTATCGTGGAGATGAAAAATTCCGAGTGTTTGGGCAGGTCAAAGCTTTGAGCCAGCTAGATCTACGTGGCAAATATAATCTCAATGTCCTAGGATTTCGTGAACAAGAAAAATTCACAGCTGGATGTCCAGTTTGGACCCTAATGACCTCTTGAAAGGCAGATGCCTATATCTTGGCAGTCATTAACAACCAGTATCTAGATGACTTGGCAGAACTAAATTCGTAAGGAGGGAATCCCTCTTTTTGATGTCTAAGATAGCAAATAGAGGCAGAACACCTTGTATTCTAGTAAAAGTCCTTCAAAAGTCTGGACTTTATGGTAGAAATAGAAAGAAGTGACAAGAGAGAGTAATACTCTTCGAAAATCTCTTTAAAACCATACTAGTGTCGTCTTGCCGTAGATATCATAGGGTATAGGTAACTGACTTCGTCAGTCTTATCCATAACCTCAAAACCGTGTTTTTGAGCTGACTTCGTCAGTTCTATCTGCAACCTCAAAGCAGTGTTTTGAGCAATCTGCGGCTAGTTTCCTAGTTTGCTCTTTGATTTTCATTGAGTATAAGAAAAAATCAGTCCCCTAAAGGAGTAGATTATGAAGTTATTGTCTATCGCCATCCCTAGCTATAATGCCGCAGCCTATCTTCATTACTGTGTGGAGTCGCTAGTGATTGGTGGTGAGCAAGTTGAGATTTTGATTATCAATGATGGGTCTCAGGACCAGACTCAGGAAATCGCTGAGCGTTTAGCCAGCAAGTATCCTAACATCGTTAGAGCCATCTATCAGGAAAATAAAGGCCATGGGGGTGCCGTCAATCGTGGCTTAGCGGAGGCTTCTGGGCGCTATTTTAAAGTAGTTGATAGTGATGACTGGGTAGATCCTCGTGCCTATTTAAAAATTCTTGAAACCTTGCAGGAACTTGCGAGTAAGGGTCAAGAGGTTGATGCCTTTGTGACTAATTTTGTCTATGAAAAGGAAGGTCAGTCTCGTAAGAAGAGTATGAGTTACGAGTCAGTCTTGCCTGTCCAGCAGATTTTTGGCTGGGATCAGGTTGGAAATTTCTCAAAAGGCCAGTATATCATGATGCACTCGCTGATTTACCGGACAGATTTGTTGCGAGCGAGTCAGTTCCAACTGCCTGAGCATACCTTTTTATGTCGATAATCTTTTTGTCTTTACCCCCCTTCAGCAGGTCAAGACCATGTACTATCTGCCTGTCGACTTCTATCGTTATTTGATTGGGCGTGAGGACCAGTCTGTCAATGAGCAAGTGATGATTAAGCGCATTGATCAGCAACTCAAGGTCAATCGACTCTTGGTAGACCAGCTTGACTTGTCCAAAGTGAGTCACCCCAAAATGCGAGAATATCTGTTGAATCACATTGAAATCACGACGGTGATTTCCAGTGCTCTGCTCAACCGAGCTGGCACAGCGGAGCATCTTGCCAAAAAACGGGAGCTGTGGACCTATATTCAGCAGGAAAATCCAGAGGTCTTTCAGGCCATTCGTAAAACCATGTTGAGCCGTTTGACCAAACATTCAGTCTTGCCAGCTCGCAAACTGTCCAATGTTGTCTATCAAATCACCAAATCTGTTTATGGATTTAATTAATATAAGTATTTTATAAGAGGGATTTAAGAAAAATTTTAACTTTTTCTTAGTCCTTTTTAATTTTAGGAGATTATACTAGAGTCATCAAATAAAGAAAAACTCTAAGGAGAATCCTATGAAATTCAATCCAAATCAAAGATATACTCGTTGGTCTATTCGCCGTCTCAGTGTCGGTGTTGCCTCAGTTGTTGTAGCCAGTGGCTTCTTTGTCCTAGTTGGTCAACCAAGTTCTGTACGTGCCGATGTGGTCAATCCAACCCCTGCTCAAGTCGTACCAGATGCGACTTCGGTGAGTGAAAAGAGTGACTTACCAGTAGAACTTCTCAAAGAAGCAGTCGATACAGCTCTTCCTTCAGAACAGGCAGACTCAACACCTAAAGCAAGCTTGGATGCTACAAAGCTCTCCAGAAAAAGTGAATGTAGCTGATAAAGACCAAGTGGTAGCGCCAAAAGAAGAAGTGCAAGCAAAACCAGAATCTAATAAACAAACAGAAGATGCGCTTAAACCTGCGATAAATCCCGCACCTACAGTTTCTGGACAAGACCGTGAAGCAAATGAAGCGCAACCAGCAACTACTCCAGCTGAAGTTCAAAAAGGTGTGGCTGACAATACCAAAGACACAGTGGATGTTCCAGCTACTTACTTGGACAAGGCCAACTTCCCAGGTCCATTCACAGCTGGTGTCAACCAAGTCATCCCATATGAATTCTTCGCTGGTGACGGTATGTTGACTCGTCTTATCTTGAAAGCTTCAGACAAGGCCCCATGGTCAGACAATGGTTCAGCTAAAAATCCAGCCCTTCCACCAGTAGAAAACTTGGGCAAAGGTCTCTACTTCTATGAAGTGGACTTGGCAGGGACTCAAGGAAAATCAGATAAAGAGCTTCTTGACCTCTTGAAACAAAATGGTACGCAAAGTTATAAAGCTACCATCAAAGTGTACGGTGCTAAAGACGGCAAGGCAGACTTGAGCAACCTCGTAGCGACTAAGGATTTGGATGTCAACTTGAATGGCTTAACCACTCCAGCTGAAGTGCAAAAAGGTGTGGCCGACAATACTAAAGACACAGTAGATGTTCCAGCCACTTACTTGGACAAGGCTAACTTCCCAGGTCCATTCACAGCTGGCGTCAACCAAGTCATTCCGTATGAATTCTTCGCTGGTGACGGTATGTTGACTCGCCTTATCTTGAAGGCTTCAGACAAGGCTCCGTGGTCAGATAACGGCTCAGCTAAAAATCCTGCTCTTCCACCAGTAGAAAAATTGGGCAAAGGTCTCTACTTCTATGAAGTGGACTTGGCAGGCACCCAAGGAAAATCTGATAAAGAGCTTCTTGACTTGTTGAAACAAAATGGTACGCAAAGTTATAAAGCTACCATCAAAGTGTACGGTGCTAAAGATGGCAAGGCAGACTTGAGCAATCTCGTAGCGACTAAAGAATTGACAGTGAACTTGAATGGCTTGACTACCCCAGCTGAAGTGCAAAAAGGAGTAGCCGACAACACTAAAGACACAGTAGATGTTCCCAGCTACTTACTTGGATAAAGCGAATTTCCCAGGTCCATTCACAGCTGGTGTCAACCAAGTTATTCCGTATGAATTCTTCGCTGGTGACGGTATGTTGACCCGCCTTATCTTGAAAGCCTTCGACAAGGCCCCATGGTCAGACAACGGTTCAGCTAAAAACCCCGCTCTTCCACCAGTAGAAAAATTAGGCAAAGGCCTCTACTTCTATGAAGTAGATTTGGCAGGAACTCAAGGTAAATCAGATAAAGATTTGCTTGACCTCTTGAAACAAAACGGCACTCAAAGCTATAAAGCTACCATCAAAGTGTACGGTGCGAAAGATGGCAAGGCTGATTTGAACAACCTCGTAGCGACAAAAGATTTGGATGTCAACTTGAATGGTTTAACCACTCCAGCCGAAGTACAAAAAGGCGTGGCTGACAATACTAAAGACACAGTAGACGTCCCAGCCACTTACTTGGATAAAGCGAACTTCCCAGGTCCATTCACAGCTGGTGTCAACCAAGTTATCCCATATGAATTCTTCGCTGGTGACGGTATGTTGACTCGCCTTATCTTGAAAGCCTCCGACAAGGCTCCGTGGTCAGACAATGGCTCAGCCAAAAATCCCGCTCTCCCACCAGTAGAGAAATTAGGCAAAGGCCTTTACTTCTACGAAGTGGATTTGGCAGGGTACTCAAGGTAAAATCTGATAAAGAGCTTCTTGACTTGTTGAAACAAAAACGGCACTCAAAGTTATAAAGCCACTATCAAAGTATACGGTGCCAAAGATGGCAAGGCTGATTTGAGCAATCTTGTAGCGACAAAAGATTTGACAGTAAACTTGAATGGACATCAGTCTCTGATTCCGATGCAGTCAGGTTTCGTCCCATCTTCTAATGGTTCAGCTATGCCGGCTCCAATGATGAATAGTCATCAAGATGTGTCCAAGATGAACGCTCAAATGCCAAGTGCCAATCAAGATGAGATGAAATCTCAAATGCCAGCTGCTAGTCAGGATAAGATGATGCCTAACAAAGAGCAGGATAAAACCATGAATGCTAGCCAGCTTATGGCAACACCAAGCATGAAACAAGATCAAGCTCCAGCAGCCTCAAGCAAAATGTCTGATGAAGGCAAGATGGCATCTAATAACAAGGTATCAAGTCCAATGATGGCTGATCAAATGAAAGACAAAAAAGACATGCTTCCATATACTGGTGAAGCCCAAACATCAATGGCTACTCTTGGATTCTTTGGACTCGCCTTAGCAGGACTGTTAGGTGGTCTAGGTTTGAAAGCTAAAAAAGAGGAAAATGACTAGTCTAGCTACAGACTTTCTATCTAGGATTTGAAAAAAATCCAGATATCGATTTAGAATGTTCGTAAAGAGATTAAAAATAGTGTTATACTATTGTGGTATAGCACTGTTTTTTTCAAAGGAGAGACAGATGGGAAAGACAATTTTACTCGTTGACGACGAGGTAGAAATCACAGATATTCATCAACGTTATCTGGTTCAGGCAGGATATCAGGTTTTGGTGGCTCATGATGGGAGTAGAGGCCTTAGAAATCTTCAATCGAAAATCGATTGATTTGATTATTACAGATATCATGATGCCTCGGATGGATGGTTATGATTTGATTAGCGAGGTTCAGTATCAATCTCCGGATCAGCCTTTTCTCTTTATCACGGCTAAGACCAGTGAGCAGGACAAGATTTATGGCCTGAGCTTAGGGGGCAGATGACTTTTATTGCCAAGCCCTTCAGCCCTCGTGAACTGGTTTTACGTGTCCACAATATCTTACGTCGCCTTCATCGTGGAGGTGAGACAGAGGTCGTCAGTCTCGGGGATTTACGGATGAATCACGGTAGTCATGAGGTCCAAGTCGGAGATGTGGCGCTTGATTTGACAGTCAAATCCTTTCGAACTTCTATGGCTTCTAGCCAGCAATCCAGAGCGAGTTTTTTTCTAAGACAGACCTCTATGAAAAAGGTCTGGCAGGAAGACTATGTAGATGATACCAATACCTTGAATGTTCATATTCATGCTCTTCGACAGGAGTTGGCTAAACATGCTAGTTCAGAAATCACCCGACCATCAAAAACCGTCTGGGGGCTTGGGATACAAAAATTGAGAAAGCACGAGGTAGTTAATGAAATTAAAAAGTTATATTTTAGTGGGGTATGTCACTTTCAACACTTCTAACGATTATCGTGGTTTTTTTGGGCTATTCAGAATGCTGATTGCAGAAAAGCGAGATTTACTTTTCTGCTTGGGATGACCATCGTTGCCAGCCTTGTCGGTGCTGGGATTAGTCTCTTTTCTCCTGTCGCCGGTCTTTACGTCGTTGGGCAAACTCAAGGAACATGCCAAGCGGGTAGCGGACAAGGATTTTCCATCAAATCTGGAGGTTCAAGGACCTGTAGAATTTCAGCAATTAGGGCCAAGCTTTCAATGAAATGTCCCATGATTTGCAGGCGACCTTTGATTCCTTGGAAGAAAGCGAACGAGAAAAAGGGGCTTGATGATTGCCCAGCTATCGCATGATATCAAGACCCCCATCACTTCGATTCAAGCGACGGTGGAAGGGATTTTTGGATGGGGTTATCAAGGAAGGAGAACAGGAGCATTATCTAGCAACCATTGGGCGTCAGACGGAAAGACTCAATAAACTGGTTGAAGAGTTGAATTTTTTTTGACCCTAAACACAGCTAGAAATCAGGTGGAAACTGACCAGCAAAGGACAGCATTTTTTTCTGGACCAGCTCTTGATTGAGTGCATGAGTGAATTTCAGTTCTTGATTGAGCAGGAAGAGCGAGATGTCCATTTGCAGGTAATTCCCAGAGTCTGCCCGGATTGAGGGAGATTATGCCAAACTTTCTCGTATCTTGGTGAATCTGGTCAATAACGCTTTTAAATACTCTGCTCCAGGGAACCAAGTTGGAAGTGGTGGCTAAGCTGGAGAAGAACCAGCTTTTCAATCAGTGTGACCGATGAGGGGCAGGGTATTGCTCCAGAGGACTTGGAGAATATTTTCAAACGCCTTTATCGTGTAGAAACTTCGCGTAACATGAAAACAGGTGGTCATGGCTTAGGGCTTGCGATTGCGCGTGAATTGGCCCATCAATTGGGTGGGGAAATTACAGTCAGCAGCCAGTACGGTCTAGGAAGCACCTTTACCCTCCTTCTCAATCTCTCTGGCAGTGAAAATAAAGCTTAAAACCCCTTTACAAATCTAGCCATTCATGGTAGAATGGATCTTGTGCGAAATATCAGCAGGAAAGCATGAAGCTCGTCAACAGGTGTCTTATGATAAGTAACCTTGGCTGTTTAGGCGAAGGGCATCTGCACGAATCAGGGCTTTCTAAGTGACTATTTCCACCTAAATATTATTTATATCAGGAGGACATTCACATGTCACGTTATACAGGACCATCTTGGAAACAAGCTCGTCGCCTTGGCCTTTCACTTACAGGTACAGGTAAAGAATTGGCACGTCGTAACTACGTACCAGGACAACACGGACCAAACAACCGTTCTAAATTGTCAGAATACGGTTTGCAATTGGCTGAAAAACAAAAACTTCGTTTCACTTACGGTGTAGGTGAAAAACAATTCCGTAACTTGTTCGTACAAGCTACAAAAATCAAAGGCGGAATCCTAGGTTTCAACTTCATGCTTCTTTTGGAACGTCGTTTGGATAACGTTGTTTACCGTCTTGGTCTTGCGACTACTCGTCGTCAAGCTCGTCAATTCGTAAACCACGGTCACATCCTTGTTGACGGAAAACGCGTTGATATCCCATCATACCGCGTAACTCCAGGTCAAGTGATCTCAGTTCGTGAAAAATCATTGAAAGTTCCAGCTATCCTTGAAGCAGTAGAAGCTACTCTTGGACGTCCAGCATTCGTATCATTCGATGCTGAAAAATTGGAAGGTTCATTGACTCGCTTGCCAGAACGCGATGAAATCAACCCAGAAATCAACGAAGCACTTGTCGTTGAATTCTACAACAAAATGTTGTAATATTTTATTGAATAAGATAGGCTTTAGAGCCTTGATATTAAGCACTTTGGGGCGTTTTCCCTTAGTGCTTTTTTTGTTTTTACTACCCTTTTAGTTACCCTTAACCAATTTTAGGTATAGTAAGAGGGTAGCCCCAAAATGGGACACCCTTATTATTTATAGATTGCTGATAGCCGATTCAAAGATTGAGACGGCTTTTTTTGCTCCCTCTTTGGTAGCATGGACATAAGTGTTTAAAGTCATAGAGATATTAGAGTGGCCTAATCTGTATTGTAAGTCTTTTAGCCTCTATGCCAGCGTATAGCATGATTGTAGCGTGAGTGTGTCGGAAGCCGTGGAAACTAATATCAGGAACACCAGCGCTTTTAAAGTGGCCTTGTAGTCTCTTTCTTAGTAGACAAGCATAGGCGTATTTTGTGGTAAAAGGGGTAAATACAATACCCTCAGACCGTCCTAGTTGCCATGACTGGACTTGTTGACGTTTTTTATATTGCTTGAGTAGGGAAACTGTAGCTTTATCAATATCAATTTCTCTTAGACCTGCTTTAGACTTAGGTGTATTTGTTTCTTGGTATCTATTCAGAGTCTTAAAAATGCTGATAATGCCTTTTTTTAGATCAATATCAGACCACTCAAGAGCCAAAGCCTCACCGATACGACAACCACTAGCCAGCAATGTTTTATAAAGCACGTAGTCAAAGAGATTTTCATAGCTAGACAAGTCTAGGTTATCCAGGTAGTCTAGAAACTGTTTAAGTTCCTGGTTGCTGAAAAACTTTACCTTATGCTCCTTGTTTTGTTGCTTACGTGGGATAATGACATCTCTAGCTGGGTTGTGTTGGATCGCTTGCATTGTAACTCCATACTGGAGAATACGGCGGTTTATATTGTTTAGGAAGCTATAGTTTGCATATGCCCCTTTTTCGCCTTTATTGGCCTTGTCAGCCCACTTATTGACTTGTTGCTGGATAATTGGGGTAGTAAGCTTGTCTAGCTTGTAATCGCCGAATACGGGCAAAATATGAAGTCTCACAATCCCTTCCATGGATTGCTGGGAGTTTGGTTTGATTGTATTCTTGTAACTCTCCCACCATAAAGAGACTAACTCCCTATAGGTTGTAATGGTTGGCTTTTCCTTTACGCTATATCCATTAGCTGCAAAAGCATTGACAGCCTCCCTAGCTTTGATTTTAACGCCTTTTTTAGTGTTGGCCGTGACGGTTGTTCTGGCCTTCTTCCCTGTAAGTTTATCAACGCCTAAATAAACACTGGCACGGTACACTGTAGTACCGTTTTTCTTTTTGTATTCTGTAATCTTCATGGTTTTACTCCTTTTCCATCAGCAGGCAAGCAATTAGAAAAGATTTTGAGTTAATACCATGCGAGGTGCTACGAGAACCCCCTTATTTTCGATTTTAAGCAGTCAGACGGTAAATAATAATGCCAGTATGAAACAAGGCGGATATAGCTCTAATACGAACTTGTCTATGGTAAGTAGAAGAGTTAACCTTTGTACTTATTTAATTTTTTCTTTAAGTTTTGTAACTCTATGTATTTGATTTGAGCGGAAACCATTTTTCTTATGGAGTCATCTAAATCTTTCATATGGTCTTCTAAGCTTTCTACAACTTCTATAAGAGTGTTAGAGTCAACTTGAGTGACTTCAGCAACGTCTTTTAGCCCTTTTAGTAATATCAAAATATTTCTAAAAAGTTCTTCATAGCTAGAAGAAGCTGTAACGGACAAGTTTTTAGCAATGGTCATTCCTTTTGAAAGTTCAGAATCGACTTCTTCAATTTGATCTAGTAGGTCCTCATACCCCAGCAGATATCCAACGCTTACATTGAAGTAGTCAGCAAGTTGCTGGGCTTTTTCTGGTTTGATTTGGCTTTCTCCGTTTTCCCATTTTTGGTACCCTCTACGAGTTACGCCCATAGCTTTAGCGACGACCTCTTGTGTGTCGCCTTTTTCTTTTCTTAATTCTTTTAGTCTGTTCATGCATATTACCTCAATTTTAATTATATCACAAAATAACAAAAAGCTAACAAAAAATTCACTTTCTGTTGTTTAACTATTGACAGCTAACAAGAAATACGCTATACTACACAAAGCTAACAAAAAGTTAGCAAAAGAAAGGAGGAACTTCATTGCTTATTACCTCAACACAAGCAAAAGCAATCCGCCGAAAGCAAGCAGATAAGAAATTGACTGCAAAGCAAGCAGGCGAAGAAATCGGAGTTACACAAGTTACCTATCGAAAAATCCGAGACGGTGGCGAAGTAAAGCCTAGCATTTATCAAAAGGCCATGCAGTGGCTTGCTGAAGATTATTAGAAAGGAGCGACCCAATCGCAATACTATTTTACATTTACAGATTTCTCATGTGGTGCTTTACCACTGGGGATTGACGCAACAAAAAAAGTCACTTGCTCAAATTTTGGTCGAGGAGAGCAAGCGACTGGATCAAGAATATAGATATTTTTTTCTATCTCAATTATAACAAAAATCAACTATTCAATCAATATCAACTAATGGCAGGCAAGCAATTAGAAAAGATTTTGAAATTTAAGTGCTGACACGGCGACTCTAAGCACTTGTTTAGCAAAAATGTGGGTGGATTACCCACGAAACATCACTACATACGTTCGCCAACTTGGGGTAATCGCCCAGCGTTTGAAGTGGTGTCAATACTGTATAGGAAACGACAATTAAAAGGCCAATGGAGGAATAATATGACTCTAGATTTAGACGAAATGACACAAGCAGAATTTGATGAAGTAATAGCTGAAATCAAGGAGAGAAATCCGAACCTCTTTCAGTTCATCACTGATTTTTTAGATAGAAAGGTAACACCCAAAGAGGTGGACGAGTTTTTGAAGATGGAGAATAGAAAACAAGTGGACTACATTAAGAATTATCAAGAGAGGGCATGAAATGAATGAACTAGATTTGACCAATACACAGGCGGTAATCTTCATGGTTGTACTGATTGGCTTACTACTTTATTTAAACCACCGAGACCGCAAAAAAAGCGCCCAATTTGAGCGAGAAAACCAACAGACGATAGAAACACCCAGCGAGGATTTAAACCCTTACTACGGCCGTTATATCCAGCTTGCAGGTAAGATTCATAACTAGAAAGGAGTGTAATATGCAACTATTATCAAGAGAAGCAGAACTTGAACTACTGGAGAAAGTGGGAGATCACTTAGCAAAAAGGATGGAACTGGAAAAGCAACGTGATGACAACTGGGACTTGATTTCTAGGCCTGACTTACTCAAAAAGCTAGGTATTAGTGGAACCACGCTGAATAATTGGCAGGAACATGGTTTAAAATCGTTCCAATCGCCTTTTGAAAACAGTAAGAAAATTTATTACCGTAAGAGTGATATTTACAATTTTCTTGCGGTAGATTAGGAGGTGGAGAATGGCTAGATATAACACACATCCAGCGCAAGGTGGTGGGCATTATCATGACATTAAATTGTATAAGCACCGTGGCAGATCTTTGGAACAGTTCCAAGAACAAAAGCTACTGAAGAAGTTAAAAAAGAAACGTAGAAAGGGGCGATAATGTGGCAATTTATGAGGCTAAAGGCTTTCAGAGTAATCTTGTCTATCCATTTGATAAGATTGAGCCGTTCCAGTACATTGAACGCTTTAAGCCTTTGGTAGTCCCTGAAGGGGCAAACATTGAAGAATTTAAACGTACACAAGCGCCTTACTGTATCAGTGGGAAAGTGACGCCAGAAAAGCATGGCAGTTACAAGCGAAACAACTCTAGTCTAATCTATCGGGATTTGATTTTCCTTGATTATGACGATATACAGGGTACGACTGAGAGCTTTATAAAGGTCGTTTCTAGCGCTTTATTTGGCTACTCCTATATCTTATACCCGACTATCAAACATAGCTTAGAAAAGCCCCGTTTTCGCCTTGTAGTGAAGCCTGATAATGTGATGAATGAGGCGACCTATAAGCAGGTAGTGAAAGAGATTGCTGACAAGATTGGACTCCCTTTTGACATGGCCAGTCTAACCTGGTCACAACTCCAAGGGCTACCCGTAACAACAGGCGACCCAGCAAGTTATCAAAAGATTGTGGAGCATGGACTTGATTATCCAGTACCACAGACAACGGCTGAACCAGTCAAACAGAATGTTACAAGCCTTCCATACACTCCAAGACCAAGCGGTCAGAAATCTATGACCATGAGGATCATTGACACGCTTTTCAACGGATTTGGAGACGAGGGAGGGCGCAACGTAGCGCTGACACGCTTTGTAGGCTTACTCTTTAATAAGTGGGTTGATTGTGACTTAGAGACAGCCTATGAACTTACAAAGATAGCCAATAGCGTGACGGCTGAACCTTTACCAATCGAGGAACTAGACCGTACTTTCAGCAGCATAGCACGGGCAGAATACAGAAAGAGAGGATAGAACCATAGAAAAGGAGAAATTGAAAAGCCTGGAAAGTGAAATCTTAGAGGCGCGCGAAAGTGAGGATAAGCACTTTAAGACTTTCAAAGGTGTTAGGGGGCAACTTATCAAAGAGTGTCAAGAAATCAAGGACAAGGCTTATCAGCAAGCTTATGAAGAAGTCATGGCAGACAGCAGACACCTTGAAAATGTAAAGGCAGGCAGGTTGACCGAGGCCCAGCATGAAGAACTAGCCCAGCAGAAAGGCGAGGAAAAGAGCAGTAAGGTCTTACCAACTAATCCGCTGGGAGTTGCTATTATGTTAAAAAAGTACGTCCGATTTATTAGAATTAAGCCAGAGGCACAAGGGCAAAAAGCCCCTTTATATTTCTATAATCCTGATTTTGGTATCTGGTTAGAGGATAATGAATTTTTACAAGATCTTATTTCTGTCATTTATCCAAACGCAACGGAAAAACAGGCATTTGACACGCTTTATAAAATAGCTAGACAGAGCCAAATGAGGGAAATCCAAGGCAATTATACTGTAATTGGGAAACAGCTATACAATGCTAAGACGGGCATTTTTGAAGAAACTACACCAGAGATTACAGCAACAAGAAAGATAAAAACAGGTTATAGACCTGGAGCAGAAGAGCCTATAATTAACGGCTGGAAGCCGACAGCTTGGCTTTTAGAGTTGTTTGACGGTGACAAGGAGCTTTATAACCTTGCTATCCAGATTATAAAAGCAAGCGTCACAGGGCAGTCTTTGCAAAAAATCTTTTGGCTTTTCGGTGAAGGTGGAACAGGAAAAGGAACTTTTCAGCAGTTACTTATAAACCTAGTTGGTATGGAAAATGTGGCCAGTTTGAAGATCACTGGTTTAACAAAAAGCCAATTTTCAACCTCTATATTATTAGGGAAGTCGCTTGTAATCGGAGATGATGTACAAAAAGGACGCAGTAATTAGAGACACTTCAGATATGTTTAGCTTAGCAACAGGCGACATAATGACCATAGAGGACAAAGGGAAACGCCCTTATAGCATACGCCTTAATATGACGGTAGTACAGTCATCTAATGGTTTACCAAGAATGAACGGGGATAAATCAGCTATTGATAGGCGATTTAGAATTTTACCTTTTACCAAAGTATTCAAAGATAAGCCTAATAAGGCTATCAAAGACGATTACATTAACCGCAAAAGAAGTGCTGGAGTACCTGGTTAAGTTGGCCATTGAAACACTCAATCGCTGACATTAACCCTACGAAGTCGATTGAAATTTTAGAAGAACACCACAAGGATATGAACCCCGTTATTGATTTTTGTTTCTAAGTTTTTTACTGATGAATTGACAAGTGAGTTTATCCCTAATAGCTTTGTCTATCACGTTTGGAAAGGTTTCCTAGAATACTATGGTATTAAAGAAAACAGGTCAGAAATGGGCTTACATCGAGAAATCAAAAGCAACTTGCCAGAAGGTTTCGCAGTTGGCCAGAAGGTTATCCCTGCAGGGCAACAGATACATAAAGGTTTTTATCCTAAAGAAGACCTACCGCCGTTTGCAAGCGTAGCCTATGCTAATGGTAGGACGACACCCGAAAAGCAGAAAAAGCCAAAGAATGAACGCGGGTATTACAACCATTGGCCAGAGTACAAAAGAGAAGAAAAAAGAAAAATAAGAATTTTATACACTTTATACAGTAGGGCAAAAATCTTATACACTTAAAAACGTTGTCATATCAAGGGCTTTATACACTTTATACGAAAAACACGGGAATAAAAATTTCCTATATTATGTTTCAAAAATGGGGTTCCTATTATCCCTATATATTTTTTTATTTTTAATGTATAAAGCGTATAAAGTGTATAAAACAATAGCAAATCCCTTGGCATTATTGACTTTATTTTTTTATACACTTTCAAAAACAAGTGTATAAAAATTTGTAAGAAGCGTATAAAAAAAGGAGCTAAAAATGAAAAATTAAACTATTTTATCAGAAATACAAGCAAAGCCTGGAGGAATTTGAAAACCAAATAAACGACTTTATGGCTGGCGTTGAAGTTATCGACGTGAAATATACAGAGGCAACTAGTGGCGACTATGAAAAATTTAGATACAAACACAGCGTTACTGGTCCTATACAAATAACAGAGCAGGAGAAACAACATGGACGATCTTTCTAATTTGCTGCAAAAAGGGTATGTGTTATATCAGAAAAATGGTAAAATAGAGGCAGAGGCTCCCCCAACATTTGGGAGTGTGGCCTTGCATTTTCAAGATGGAAGATTTTCATACTTGCAACGAAGTGAAACAAAAAAATAGAGTCTATCGGAACAACCGAGGGCGCTGATTAAGCTATTTAGCTTTTTCGGTGTCCTTTTTGTTTTGTTGTTAGGAGTGGATATGATACAAAAATCCTTATGGATTGATACGAGCAGAAAAAACAGTTTTAAAAATGGAATACCGTAGCATGACGATATTTGTCAACGATTGAAAGAATTAGAAAGAGGAAAAAGAATGAACAAAAACAATTATCACTAAAATGTCAGCATTAAAAGGTGCTATTTCAAACTTATATGGAAAAATCGAAGAAATACAGAACAATCAATTTTTAAGTGCAGAGGGTAAAGAAAACGAACTTGAAACCCTTAAGTTCAAATACGAGGCTTGGTATGCTGGTTATTATGACGATCTGAAGAAAATTGCAGACAACCTACTACCAGATAAAGAGGCTAAGAGAGCCGAAGCGGAAGTAAAAGCGTTGACTGATTCTGGTTACCAAGTAGCAGTGCAAAATGCCGTAAAACTTTTTGAAAGTGGTGCTTTGGCCGTATCCACTGGAAAAGCACTGATAGACCATTACAAAGACGATCGTACAACGTTAGAACTTTTCCGAAATGCTTTGGGAGGTATTTTTGGTAATGGCAACCCAAACAGTGCAGAGTTAGCGCAGTATATCCCAGCGGACAATAGCAATCGAACAAAAGACTTGTTGAATAAGTTTGCTAGAGCAGTCGATGAGCTGAATTATGAGAGATTGATGTCTGATCATGGATTTGTAATGCAGAGAGTTGAGGGAGCTATAACTTTCTTAGAATCTGATTATCTGGACGACAACATGGACGCAATACTTTAATCGAGTGTGCAGAGGGGAGCAATCCCCTTTTTGTTAATTAAGTTACACGATAATTTGTAGTAGTGTGCAATTTACAAAACAAACAAATACTACATATTAGACGGTTTGAATGTTAAAAAAGCTAGATGTATCAAGGGTTTAAGTAAGTAGAGCGTTCCAAAAAAGGGTGCGGTAAGCGTTCCGAAAAATGGTAAGGTTTTGGTAAGGTATCGAAGTTTTCCAGGGTGAGGTAAGGGTGAGGTTGAATATTTAAAAAAGGCTAAGATTAGGCTAAGGTCACATACTTCAAAATAGCAAGGTTTTAGCAAGGTATCGAGAGTTGTGGTAAAATTAAGATAGAACAATGAGTACAAAGTAAAGAACTAGAACGAAGGTATCATTATTTTAGAAATGCATTTAAGAGAGAAGGGATATTATGGAATTGTCAGAGGCTCTAAACTTTGTTGACTCTTTAGGCTTGGATGAAAAAACTATTAACTTTTCAGAGTTTACTGATGAGCAATTACTGAAAACCAGTATTACACTTGACTTACTTTCTTTAGATGAGGCAAAAGCATTTGAATTAGAATTAAATAAGCGACAGCTCACAGAGAAATATTTTTTAATGAGAAAATCTAAAACATAGCGCTTGGTTTTATCTAGGCGCTTTCACCTGCAAAAAACACTATGGGAAAGGAGACCGTAAATGAGTAAACAACTTTGGAACTACCTACGCTCAAGAGTTCAGGTAGTGAATAGTGACGGTGAAGTCATCAAAGGGCTTGTCACAGATTTTATTGACGAAATGGACAATGATGAGCAAGATGAAATCACTATCCTCATTGACAATCCTAGCCCTGATGAACCAACTGAGATTTCTCTATTTGAGACTGAAATCAGTACTATTCAAGAGGTGAAATAAAAAGCACGTTTGACCGTGCTAGTTTCTTGCCTGCTGAACTCATCATTTTAAGTCCTTTTTTGTTACCCTTTATGTTTTCTCAACTTATTTGAATTTAATAGTTTTTGAGAAAATCAAGTTAGATTTAGAGCAGGCTTAGGCCTGTTTTTCTGTACCTAATCACTGCAAGATAACAAAATGCTTTAATTTTAAGATATATCTTACAGAAAGCCTACAACAGTGGGCTTTTTGCTTTGTCTTAAAAGGTTGATTTCTGGGTTTGCTTAGAGATTTGCTAGTAAGGTTATTTGTGTATCTAAGTCTAGCTATTTCAAGAATGACGCGATGTTGATGATATAAATCTGGTGTGATATAATATTTTGGCCCCCTCAATTCAAGGAAGGGAGGTGTTGCCGATGTTAGAAATTATCATCACAATTTTTCTAGCACCCTTAGTAGTCAATATTTTGACAACCTTGTTTGAGAAATGGCTTAACTTACGCAAGAAATAACCTTTAAGGGGCAATAAGCCAAAAAAACCTCAACGCTGGAACGTTGGGGCTTTTTGTTGCCTTGTTAGACAATTATCATCACTATAATCCAATTCTAACACACTACCCCCGATATTTCAAGACTTTGTTTTGATATTTCCTCAGAGTGTGTTTGTGGTTTGAGTTCGCTCCACTGAAATCAGAACACGCGCTACTAGCCTCCATTCTACAGCAAAGAAATCAACTCTTTTCTAAGGGAATTTCCGCCCTCATTTTGCTCTTTTGTGCTAAAATAGACTTATAAATTGAAAATAAGGAATGTTTATGAAATCGGGTAATGGTTTTTGGAAAGGATGTCTCTATTTTTGGGGCTTCTTGTTCTTGTTGGGACTCTTGGTTCAATATGCTCTTCCGCTTGCGGCTTGTGTCCTACTGGGTTATGGCGGTTACCGTCTCTACAAACGTTGGCGTTATCCTCTTTTGCAGGATCGTTCTCTCGATGATCGGATTGAGCTTTTAAAAGCTCGGATTCGCCAGGCAGACAAAGATATTCAGCAATTAGAGGGAACTTTAGTAGAAAAAGGTTCAGAGGCATATAAGAGTCTGGCCAATCAAGTATTGATCGAACTGCGGGAAATACATCAGGAGGCGGATCGTCTCAAGTCCTATATCGATGCTGATGTCTACAACCGTATTGACAAAAAGGTTCGTACAGTACGAGCGAACATCGATGTTCAGCTAGAACGTTTGGATAGAGAAAGTCAAGTAGATCTTGAAAATGCGGAGCCAGAGGAATTAGCTCCAGAATTGTCTCAGACTTTGGCTAATATTGCTATTGATCATCAGGCTATTTTAGACAAGATTGCTACATCGGCTGAGGGTGATAAGGAAGAATTGACTGCTATTCACAGTTTGAAGATGGAGAAATTCCAAACGATTTTAGAAGGCTATTTAAAGATTAAGGCCAATCCTAAAAACTATAATCGAGCAGAAGAACGTTTGCAACAAGCTAAAGCAGCTATCGAACAATTTGACCTTGAGCTGGACCAAGTGTTAAGAGAACTCAATGAAACAGATATGCGTGATTTTGATATCAGTCTGCGTATCTTAGAAAAAGATCGTAAAGAATAGGTTAGAAACAAAGGAGTAACCATGACAGAATTTAATTTTGATATTGACCAGATTGCCAATAATACGGTAGCTAAGGTGGATAAAACAACCCAAATCATCGAGACCAATACTGGCTCAGACAAGACCTTGACCTTCCTTGAAAAGTTGAGCCCTGAGCAGCAAGAAGGAATCAAGGCGCACGTGCCTCAATTGGTAGACCAGTTTGTCACCAATCAAAATGCTCTTTTGGATTTTGGACAATCTGCTGTAGAAGGTGTGAATAATACGGTCAATCGTATCTTGTCAGAACAAAAGAAACTGCAGATTCCCCAAGTAGATGATCTACTCAAGAATACCAACCGTGAGCTGCAAGGCTTTGTCGTCAAATACAGGAACGCTGAGATTGCTGAGTTAGAAGAAAAGCCAAACTTTTTGCAACGCTTGTTTAACAAGAGCAAGAATACCCTACAGGAATTTTACTTTGATTCAAAAACAGTGGAGCAAAAACTCGATGGTATGGCAGCTGCAGTGGTCAAGCAAGAAGATGTGCTAGCTCGAAATATCGTCTCTGCTGAGATGTTGATTGAGGACAATACCAAATCCATTGAAAATCTAGTGGGAGTGATTTCCTTTATCGAAGCCAGCCAGACAGAAGCTGGTAATCGCGCTGCCGAACTGAAAGCTCAAGCTGACCAACTTGATACAAGTACGGTAGAATACCAAACCAAGTCACAAGAATTGGCCCGCATGGCTGAAGTGGTCAATACCCTTGAACAACAACATACAGAGTATGTCAGCCGTCTCTATGTTGCCTGGGCAACAACACCTCAGATGCGTAATCTTGTGAAGGTGTCATCTGATATGCGCCAAAAATTGGGCATGCTTCGTCGCAATACTATTCCAACAATGAAGCTTTCCATTGCCCAACTGGGTATTTTGCAACAATCCATGAAATCAGGTGTCGTGGCAGATGCCATTGTTAATGCTAACAATGCTGCCCTTCAGATGCTAGCTGAAACCAGTAAGGAAGTGATTCCGCAGATGGAACGAATTGCTCAAAGCCCGACAGTCGCTGTCGAATCGGTTACCAGACTGGCTGAAAGTCTGGTCGCTCAAAACCAAGGTATCGTCGCTGCTATTGAATTGGGTCGTCAGAAACGTGCCCAACTAGAAACAACCATCGTCAAGTCCGCAGAAATGATCAACGATTCTGTTAAACTCCGCGATGAGAAAATCGTCCAAGCCCTTCTAGACCAAGGCAAGGCCGCTCAGAAAGAAGTACAAGAATAATACACAAGTCCCCTGTAAGTATAGTTTGCAGGGGATTTTTCTTGTTTTAGTAGAAGTTTGAAGGTCAGGGAATTATTGCTAGATCCAGAGATAATACCCTAGAAAACCTTTTCACTACTAGTCTTTTATGGTACAATGGAAGGAAGTAAAGGCGCTGTTTTTCGATGTCGCAACGCCTTGGATGAATGAAAAGGAAGAGTCCCTATGGTTAAGCCAACAAGTCCCATGCAGAGAGCTAGATTCGCATCCTCGTACCCAGTTTCAAAACCTGCCAATTTCCTTGGTGGGCTTTTTGCCATATAGAAGTGGAGGATGGACATGATGTATACTTTATCAAAAGAGTTAGAACAAGAACTCATCGTTTCAGCACCTGAGTTGCAGGCTAGTTATGCTGCTATCGTAGAATACCTAGAAGCTATCAACCAGAAAGAAGCATCTGGAAGCAATTCTCAGGAACTCCAGAATCAGTTGACTATTCAGTTGGGACGTTTAGAAGATTTGGTGCAGGGCTATATCCAAATAAAGAAGAACCCGCATCACTACCTAGATGCAGATAAAGACCTGACAGCAGCCTATCAAGCTATAAAAGGGACGGAGCAAGATCTTCTCAAAAAACTACAACATCTCAACCAAGCAGCCTTGCAGGATTTCCATATCAGCCAGAGACTCTCTCCAAAAGACGAGACTGCTATCCCTGTAGCAGGTAAACCCAAAACCAAACAGGAATTGGCTATCGAGCGGGATTTGATCAACCAGTTAACAAAGGGAGAAAGTCAATGGGTGTATCGACCTGAGTTAAATACAGAAGACCTCCTATGGGGAAACTTTTTTGCCAAGCTGGAAGCCAATAATGTCCGCATTTTGCAAGACCATCCCCTTACAAATTCAGAGAAAAATCAAATCAAAAACCAGCTCAATTTTGTCAACTTCTATGAAGCAGCCAAGTGGATAGCAGGGGAAAATGGGATTGCCAAGGTGCAGGTTCAACGTGAAGATGCCAGTCTAGGCACCATTCGCTTGGAAGTCTTGTGGAGAAACAATGTCGCTGGTGGCAAATCCAGCTATGAGGTTGTCAACCAAGTCATCACAGGCGGAGAAGGGATTCGCCAGCGTCGTGGAGATGTGACTTTGCTTATCAATGGACTGCCTATGATTCAAATCGAACTGAAAAGCCGTTCTCATCCTTATATGGATGCCTTCCGTCAGATTAAGAAATATGATCAAGAAGGACAGTTCAGAGGCATTTTTTTCAAGTCTTCAGATGTTTGTTGTCTCCAATGTCACAGACACCCGCTACATCGCAGCTGCCAAAGCCAACAAGCTAAATGAACGTTTCTTGACCAAGTGGGTGGATAGTGAAAATAGGCCCCAACCTCAGCTATTTGACTTTGCTGAGTCTGTCTTGTCCATACCGAGAGCCCATGAGATGGTCATGCAGTATTCTGTCATCGATGATGACAAGAAGGCCTTGATTTTATTGCGCCCCTATCAGGTTCATGCCATTGAGGCTATCCGTGAAGCCAGTCGCAAGCGTCAGTCGGGTTATATTTGGCATACAACTGGTTCAGGAAAGACCCTGACCTCCTATAAGGTTTCGCGCAATCTGCTCCAGATTCCATCCATCGAAAAGACAATTTTTGTAATTGATAGGACAGACCTCGACCAGCAGACGACAAGTTCCTTTCAGTCTTACGCAGAGAACGACATGATTGATATCGACGAGACCGATGATACACAGGAATTGGTTAAAAATCTTGCTTCTGATGACCGCCGTGTCGTTGTGACGACCATCCAGAAAATCAATGCCATGATTCGTCAGTTTGATGAAGGCCGTCACCAAAAGGTTTACAATCGTATCAAGCAACTCAAACTAGCCTTTGTCGTCGATGAATGCCATCGCGCAGTGACTCCTGAACGCCAGCGCCACCTAGAGCATTTCTTTACAAATTCTCTCTGGTATGGTTTTACAGGGACTCCTATCTTCACAGAAAATAAACGTGAACAAAAAGGAGACCTTGCTCAGACGACCGAAGAGCAGTATGGTGATTGCCTCCACCAATATACCGTCAAAGAAGCTATTCATGACAAGGCGGTTCTTGGCTTTAATGTGGAGTATCAGACAACCATGCCTGGTTGGGCAGAAGATGAGATTGACGATGAGCGTTATGATGACGAAGGCCATATGCTTGCCGTTTTAGATGCTATTCTCAATCGCTCAAGACGCAAACTCGGTTTCCAAAATGGGGTAGGAAAAACCTATGAAGCCATTTTGACCGTCAAAAGCATCGCCCGTGCGCAGGCCTATTATAACCTGATTAAGCAAGTCAAAAATGGAGAAAAGTCTCTAAGCATATCGGAAAATGTTAAAAAGGTCCTACCAGACTTTCCTAAGGTTGCCATCACCTACTCTGTGACAGAAAATGAAGCAGACTCCTATGTCAACCAAGCCTATATGGAGGAGAGTTTAGAAGACTACAATGCCATGTTTGGTACTCATTTTAGCCTTGCAACCATTGCTTCCTACAATAGTGACCTCAACGACCGTTTGGCCCGTAAGAAAGAACGCTTTGCTTTCCGCGAGGAACAGTTGGACTTGGTTATCGTGGTGGACCGCTTGTTGACAGGCTTTGATGCCCCTTGCCTATCGACCCTGTTCATGGACCGTCAGCCCATGAAACCTCAGCATATCATTCAGGCCTTTTCACGAACCAACCGCCTCTTTGATGAAGGCAAGAAATTCGGCCAAATCGTTACCTTCCAAACGCCTGACCGCTTTAAAGAAAAAGTGGATGAAGCTCTGAGTCTCTACTCAAATGGTGGTGAAACCAGTGTCTTAGCCCCAGAATGGCAGGAGGAGAAGGCCAAGTTTCTTGAGAAGGTTCATCAACTACTAGCCATCGCTCCAAGTCCAGAACAGGTGCCTGATTTGGATACAGCGACAGATGCAGAATTAAAACGCTTTGCCAAGGCCTTCCAAGAATTTGACAAGCTCCTATCTTCTATACAAGTCTATTCTGACTATGATGAGAACGTCATTCTCAGAGAGATTGGTCTCAGCCTAGAAGACATCGAGAACTTTGCCGGCCAGTATCAAAATGTCATCGAAGAACTCCGCAGACGTAGAAAAGAAGACCAAGAAGAGGAAGGAGTTCTACTGGATATCGAGTATGAGCTTGAATCCATCCGTACCGACGAGATAAACTATCACTATATCCTCTCTCTCATCCAAGCCCTGATTGAAAATCGGGAAAACCTCATTGGTAAAAAGGAAAAGAGTCTGGTAGATAACTATATCGAAGATTTGAACAAATCCAATCCCAAGTTATCCAGCCTCATCTCCAAACTCTGGCAGAATGTCCAAGCAGATGCCAAGAGCTATCAGGGTCAATCTATCATCCATAAGTTGGATGAGATGATTGAGCTAACTACCCAGCAAAAGATTCGTGAAACGGCAGATTATTGGCAGATAGGAGAGGATGAACTCCAGTTCGTAGTGGACAACTACCGCATCGGACGAGATAAGCAAAATGGTGAAAAAGCCATCACAGACTCTCAGAACTATCTGGCCTATAAGGAGGCCCACGGAGACAAGGCACTGCCAAAACTCAAATACAAAAAAGCCCTCAAAGAGGACTATATGCGCATGATTTCAGAGGATATCTTACCGCTAAGGGGGAGATAGGCCTAAAAATGGTCAGAAAGATAATGTTGGGAAGGTTTTCGACTAATTAGCGTCAAAATTCCTCTCTCTTCAAGATGCAAGAAAGCATCCTTGACCTTTTTCTTAGAGTAATGATGGTTGGACTGATTGGCCAGTTGGATGATGCTTCTATCTTCTATACCATCTCTCTTATCATCGACAAAGAGCTTGGACTGAGCGAGGAGAAACAAGATGTATTTCTCGACTTCTTCCAGCCCTTCTGTTTGCTCTATCTTAACTTTATAGCGATGCAGTTGCTCCTGTTTTTCAAGGAGGGTTTGGATAATATTTTCCTGCCCTTCCTTGATAAAAGTTAATAAGGTTTCAACGAAGAAAGTAGCATCGGCACGATTGAGATGATCGCCAGTATTCCTAAAAGCCTTATAGTAATCTTGTTTATGATGATTGATTTGTTGGGACAAAACCAGACCCGAGAATTTATCCAGCTTTCTAGACAAGTACTTGGCAAGGATATAGCGGCCTGTCCGACCGTTACCGTCATAGAATGGATGAATATTTTCAAAAAAATAGTGTCCAGCACAAGCCTTGACAAGATTTGGGATAGAATGGTCGTTGATAAAACGAATCCACTCTGTCAGCATAACCTGAATCTGTTCCTCCTTTTGTGGAGGGATATAGATGACTTTGCCAGTCTTGTCGTCTTGAATAAAGACCGATTTCTGCCTAAAAAGCTCTCCATCAAGTTGATCCTCTGGCGAGATTTCTCCTTGTGTTAATTGGTCATAAATCCTTCTGATATCTTCAAGAGATTGGATTTGGAGAAATTCATCCTTAAGGATTTGTTGATACATTCGCAAGGTGGAAAGATGTTTGATTTGTTCGGTCTTATAGGGATCTTCCTCTAGTAGTTTCTCCACATCGACCAACTCTTTACGAGTTGTATGGATACCTTCGATTTCATTTGTGGAAATAATCGATTGGTAGAGTTGTTCTTTATAAAACTGATCGTGGGCAATCTTAGGGAGGGTATCAGCTATTTCACTAATTCGTTGAGACTGCTGTGAGATAGTTTCCATTAGCTGGGAAATCCCTAGATGCAGGGTAATAAATAGAGGGTATTGACTTGTTTTGACAGTATCGCGTTGCATTAAATGAGGATAAAGAGATGTCCTAATGGAGCTGTATCCCTGTAAGCGTAGTTGATACTCTTCCTCATATTGGTCACGATGACTGTAGTAGATTTTTCTAAGTTCTCTATAGTTCATATGTAGTCATCCTCGCATTTCAACGTTTTTTAACATTATATCACAAAATCAGCCTATCTATTGTTTCAAAATAGGCAAAATTAAATAATAGAATAGCATAGTTGCCTATCTAAAGTGAAAAATGGCCAAAAATTTAACAATAGAAATGACACAGGGATGTCCTAAAGTGCAAAAAAATAGCTAAAAATTGAAGAATAGAAATCAAAAAGAGAAAAATCTAAAGTGTAGAAATAAGAAAAATGGAGTAATAGAAAGGGGGATAGAGTGGAGAAATTATTTATTATTGGAAATGGTTTGATATAGCACATGATTTGAAGACAATTACTTATATTTCAAAAAGTTTGTTTATCAACAGGCTTATGGGAAAGATGATTTGTTAGAGTCGTTGCAAAATTTTGATTCTATCAAAGATTTTCTAAAAAGACAGTGATAACAGAATATATAAGAGTGAAATATATGCTGAAGAAGTGATGGAAATATTGAATGGTACTGATAGTCAGGAAAAGTTGAAATTACTTTATCAAATTCTTTTACATATTACAGATACAGAAAGGTTCTGGGCGGATTTTGAAGAAAAACTAGTCTGCTTCCCTTTTATGAACGCTAGCACTCCCTACCATGTAACGAACGCTAGCAAAGAGGATGCTGAATCTAGAAAAGAACATGCCAAAAAGGTAGCGGATAAACTCAGTCAATATGTCCATCATCAATTGAACAAGTTATTTAAACAATGGATTAAAGAAACCTATGAACAATGGGAAAGTCAATTGAGCATGAGAAAATTTACCTCTCATTTCCCGATTGCAAAAGAAACGATTTTAACTAATAGAGATGCAAGATTTTTGAATTTCAATTATACTCGTACTCTAGAGGATTTTTACGGCATTCCTTCTTCTAACATCATTCACATTCATGGTGATTTGGATGATGGAGTTCTCATATTTGGTCATGGAGAAGATTCGATAGTTATACCAGAAAGAGCGGATGTTTTATCTCAGGCTATGTACAGATTGTCTGCTGCTAATAGAAAGCCAGTCCATCAGCGACTTAGAAAACACGAATACTTTTTCAAAAGTTTAAGTTCTATTGAAGAAATTTACTTCATTGGTTTTGGTATTCGGGATGAGAATGGAGTAGACGCTCCGTACTTTAAAGAAATTTTTAAACAGGCACCGAATATGAGCATTTATGTAGGCCAGTTCGATAAGAAGAATGAATATACTATTAAGAAAATACTTAAGGCATGGGGTGCTCATAAAGCTTATCAATTGCAATTTATAGATACAAATAAAGATGAAATAGTTGGAGGAGCAATATGACAAAACAACCAAGTTATCGCTTTACAGACTATGATGAACCTTGGGCTGAGAAGAAGTTAGGGGAAGTCGCAGACTTCACAAAGGGGAAAGGATATTCTAAGGGAGATTTAAAATTATCTGGTATCCCTATCATTTTATATGGACGCTTATATACAAATTATCAAACCATAATCGATGATGTTGATACTTATGTTACTATGAAAGAACACTCTGTCTTGAGTGAGGGTAATGAAATAATAGTACCATCTTCTGGTGAAAGCTCAGAGGAAATATCAAGAGCTTCGGTTGTTGCGAAAAGTGGTGTGATATTGGGAGGAGATTTAAATATTATTAAACTTAAGGATACATTTTCATCTGTATTCGTAGCTATCACATTATCTAATGGTTCGCAACAAAAGGAACTATCCAAAAGAGCACAAGGTAAATCTGTAGTACATTTACATAATTCGGATTTAAAAGAAGTAAATCTATCTTTCCCCTCCCTCCCCGAGCAAACTGCCATTGGTTCTTTCTTCCAAGATATTGACCAGCTTATTAGCCTTCAACAGCGTAAGTTAGAGGTGCTCAAAGAGCAGAAGAAAACCTACCTCAAACTCCTCTTCCCAGCCAAAGGACAAACCAAACCGGCCCTTCGCTGCGCAGGATTTGAAGATGAGTGGCAGGAAGTGAAGTTGGGGGAGTATTGTGATATTGCTACTGGGAAATTAGATGCTAATGCAATGGTTCCGGATGGAGAGTATGATTTTTATACATCTGGAATACAAAAATATAAGATAGATGTGCCAGCATTCGAAGGTCCAGCAATAACGATTGCTGGTAATGGAGCCACTGTTGGATATATGCATTATGCTGATGGGCAATTCAATGCTTATCAGAGGACATATGTTCTATCTAATTTTTTGGTTGATAGAAGTTTTATATATTCAGAAATTGGTAGAAAACTACCTAGTAAGATTCGGCAGGAAGCACGTACTGGAAATATTCCTTACATTGTTATGGATATGCTTACAAAATTAGATATTTGTCTCCCTTCTCTCTCTGAACAAGAAGCAATTGGCTCTTTCTTTCAAGAGCTAGACAAGGCTATTACCAAGTAAGAGGAAAAAGTCAACCAACTCAAAGAAAGCAAACAAACCCTACTCAGAAAAATGTTTATCTAAGATACAAAGACCTCAAAAAGCTACACTAAATGAATGAAAGTAGAAATTGATAGGAGACCCTATGTCACAAACAGATTTATCAAGAGAACTCTACCAATCCCTCTGGAATGCGGCGGATATCCTGCGTGGTCAGATGGAAGCCAATGAATACAAGTCCTACCTTTTGGGCTTGATTTTCTACAAGTACCTATCCGACAACATCCTCCAAGCCGTCTGTGATAACTTGGACGAGACTTTTGAGTCCTTCCAGAAAGCGCAGCTTCTCTACGAGGAAAACTTTGCAGATGCAGATGTCCGTGAAGATCTCATCGAGGTCTTAAATGACGAGCTGGGCTATGTGATTGAGCCTTCTCTGACCTTTACCAAGCTGGTTCAGTCTATCCACGAAGGCACCTTCCAGCTAGAATCCTTAGCCCAAAGTTTCCGTGATATCGAGCAGGCCAATGAAAAATTTGAAAATCTTTTCGAAGATATTGACCTCTATGCGAAAAAGCTAGGCAACACCCCACAAAAGCAAAACAAGACCATTTCTGAGGTTATGAAGCAACTCAACGACCTCAATGTGTCTGGTCACGCTGGTGATATCTTGGGTGATGCTTATGAGTACTTGATTGGCCAGTTTGCCAGTGATTCTGGGAAAAAGGCTGGAGAGTTTTATACACCTCAAGCAGTTTCACACCTCATGACTCAGATTGTCTTTGCAGGGCGCGAGCATCAAAAGGGCATGTCAGTTTACGACCCGACCATGGGTTCTGGTTCTCTCTTGCTCAATGCCAAGCGCTATAGTAAGGAAGCTTCGACGATTTCTTACTACGGTCAAGAGTTGATTACTTCGACCTTTAACCTTGCTCGCATGAATATGATGCTTCATGGGGTTGCGATTGAGAACTATCACCTCAGCAACCACGATACCCTAGACGAAGATTGGCCGACGACGGAGCCGACAGACTTTGATGGGGTTTTGATGAACCCACCTTATTCACTGAAGTGGTCAGCAGATAGTGGTTTCCTGCAAGATCCTCGTTTTTCAAGCTATGGAGTTCTTGCACCTAAGTCCAAAGCGGATTTTGCCTTCCTTCTTCACGGTTTTTACCACCTCAAGCATAATGGTGTCATGGCCATCGTCCTTCCTCACGGAGTCCTTTTCCGAGGAGCAGCCGAGCAAAAGATTCGCCAGCACCTGCTAGAAGAAGGGGCTATTGATACAGTTATCGGCTTGCCAGCAAATATCTTCTACAACACTTCTATCCCGACAACCATTATTATCCTAAAAAGAATCGCACCAATAAGGATGTCTTCTTTATCGATGCCTCAAAAGAGTTTGAAAAAGGAAAAATCAAAAATAATATGACCGAAGACCATATTGCCAAGATTTTAGAGACCTATCAAAAACGCGAGAATGTCGAGAAGTTTGCCCATCTAGCCAGCTTTGAAGAGATTGTCGAAAATGACTACAACCTCAACATTCCACGCTATGTCGATACCTTTGAAGAAGAACCCGTTGTTCCCCTAACCGACCTCGCCGACCAGCTCGCAGAGATTGATAAAGAGATTGGAGAGGTAGAAGCCAGACTCGCACACATGCGCAGTCAACTAGTAGGCACAACACCAGAAGCCCAAGCAGAATTAACCGCCTATCTTGAAAAATTGAAAAGAGATTTAGAGAGTAGGGGAAGAATGAAAACATCTCGTATAGATTGTACGAGGTGTTTTTTAACCGAATAGAAAATTTTTCTATAGATTAAGACTTTTTGAGAAAATAGGAGTATAATTGGGTGTGTGATTATTCAATAGAATAATCGAGCAATATTGCGAATTTTACTTCTCCTAAAATCGATATTAATAATCTCTACCTTAGGGAGAAGAAAGCTCCTATTGTTGAAGTTGAGGATAGAAGCTTGTGATTAATGCTGTATATTGTCCCACTATTAGAGATAGTTTTGACTACATAGTACAGTAAGTTTTTTTATTTTGTCTGGAATGAGCTAGTACAAAAGAAATAGTACAAAAATGTGAAAGTAGGTATTTATCTTTGTCAATGTTTAAAAGAGAGCGATTTTCGATTCGAAAAATTTCTGGGATTGTTGGTTCCGTCTTGTTAGGAAGTATATTGATTTCTCCATCAATTGTTCAGGCTTCTACTTATCATTATGTAGAAAAAAGTGCTCTTACAAAAGAGGAACAAGCGAACATTCAAGAAGGAATTCCTGATGAAAGTGAAGCTGCATACGCGCTTGTTTATCAGCCTGATGTTCTCCCATCAACTGGTTCATCAGCTTCTGTTCTGACAGCACTAGGAGTGTTAGCTGTTGGTAGTCTAGTGCTTTTGGTATATAACAAGAAGAAAATTAGTAGTTTTCTTCTAGTAGGGGCTATTGGTTTTGTTAGTATGTCGACTAGTCAGTCCCTTGATATGAGCAATCCTTTGAAAGCTTCAAGTAATGAGGGGGTTGTTCAAATTGCAGGATATCGCTATATGGGATACTTACCTATAAGCGAAGATATTGTTTCGGAAATTAAATCAAAACATGAAAACACAACACGCCCAGTGAATGATATCTCAGAAAATCAACAAGTGTTGACTAACGATTCGCTTAATTCAATTGAAAGCAAAAAAGGTCACTCACTAATTCAAACGGAAAAACCTGAATTTCAGGGAGGAGTAAATGGATGGGCTATCCAAGAGGAGAAACCAGAGTATACCGGTGCGGTAGGCAGGGTTCCGGATGAGGCACCTAAAGCAGAGAAACCAGAGTATACCGGTGCGGTAGGGCAGGGTTCCAGATGAGGCACCTAAAGCAGAGAAACCAGAGTATACCGGTGCGGTAGGCAGGGTTCCAGATGAGGCACCTAAAGCAGAGAAACCAGAGTATACCGGTGCAGTAGGTAAGATTCCAGATGAGGCACCTAAAGCAGAGAAACCAGAGTATACCGGTGCGGTGGGCAGGGTTCCAGATGAGGCTCCTAAAGTTGAGAAACCAGAGTATACCGGTGCAGTAGGCAGGGTTCCAGATGAGGCACCTAAAGCAGAGAAACCAGAGTATACAGGTGCAGTAGGCAGGGTTCCAGATGAGGCACCTAAAGCAGAGAAACCAGAGTATACAGGTGCGGTAGGCAGGGTTCCAGATGAGGCTCCTAAAGTTGAGAAACCAGAGTATACCGGTGCAGTAGGCAAGGTTCCAGATGAGTCTCCTAAAGTTGAGAAACCAGAGTATACAGGTGCGGTAGGCAGGGTTCCAGATGAGGCTCCTAAAGCAGAGAAGCCTGACTATACGCAACCAATAGGTGCAAACCTTGTAGAGCCTGAAGTTCACGAAAAATCAGAATATACGGCTCCTGTAGCTACAGTTCCAGACGAGGCACCTAAAAGCAGAGAAAACCAGAATACGCTGAACCAGTAGGTACAACAGGGGTAGATGAAAACGGAACCTTAATTGCTCCACCAGTTATCGAAATTCCAGAGTATACTAATCCAATATACACAGTACCAGATGAAGTTTCAAAGAGAGAAGAGTTGCCTTCTTTACATACCGATATTCGTACAGAGATTATTCCTAAAACCACTATAGAAGAATCTGATTCTACCAAATTTATAGGCGATGATTATGTTAAACAAGTTGGTGAAGGGGCGAACGTCAAATTGTTACTAGCTATGAAGAGTTACATGGCAAAAATCAGCGACTCAGTTGAAACAGTAACAATTTTTGAAAGAAATGAAACCTAAAATTCTTGTAAAAGGTACAAAAGAAAAACCTAAAGAAAAACGGCTCCTGTTTTGACCTTAGCGCGAATAGATACAAATATATTAGATCGTTCTGCAAATCTTTCTTATCATTTGGTTAATAAAGATGGGGTTAAAATCGGTAAAATCACTGCAACAATTAAAGATGGAAATGAAATTGTCAAGACAGTAGATTTAACTTCAGAGCAATTAGATAAGCAGGTAGAAGATTTAAAATTCTACAAAGACTATAAGATAGAAACCACTATGACCTACTGACCGTGGTAAGGGAGAAGAGACTAGCAACATTAGAAGAGAAACCACTTCGCTTGGATTTGAAAAAGTTGAAATTAAAAATATCGCATCTACTAATTTAGTGAAGGTAAATGACGATGGTACTGAAACACCTAGTGATTTCATGACTGAAAAACCTTCAGATGAAGATGTGAAGAAAATGTACTTAAAAATCACTAGTCGCGATAATAAGGTTACTCGTTTAGCTGTTGACTCTATTGAAGAGGTGACAGAAGAAGGTAAGAAACTATAAAATCACTGCTGAAGCACAAGATTTGATTCAACACTACAGACTCAACGAAGGTTCGTAATAAGTATGTACATATATTGAAAAACCAGTTCCAAAAAGTTGATAACGTTTATTATAACTTTAAAGGTTAGTAGATGCTATGAATGCTGATAAAAATGGTACATTTAAAATCGGGGCAGATTTGAATGCAACGAATGTACCAACACCTAACAAACAATATGTTCCAGGTACGTTTAAGGGACACCTATCAAGTGTTGATGGTAAACAATATACAATTCATAACATTGCCCGTCCATTATTTGATCGTGTTGAAAATGGTTCAATTAAGAGAATTAATCTTGGAAACGTAAATATTAATATGCCTTGGGCTGATGGGATAGCACCTGTTGCTAATATGGTAAAAAATGCAACTGTTGAAGATGTTAAGGTGACTGGTAATGTAGTTGCTAATAACAATATTGCAGGTATCGTTAATAAAATCGATAGTGGTGGTCAGTTGACAAATGTAGCCTTCATCGGTAATCTTACAGGTGTTGGTGACAAAGGTCAATATATGGCTGGCATTGCTGGTGAGATTTGGAGAGGTAATGTTGCAAAAGCATATGTCGAGGCTGATATTGTTGCTAACAGAGCCCGTATAGGTGGTTTAGTTACTAAAACAGATAATGGTAACGACTCTATGGGAATTGGTAAATACGGATCAATTCGTAAATCGGTCACCAAAGGAACAATTAAGAATAAGGTTTTGTTTGAAACAGGTGGATTTATCAATAGCAATCTTCCTTTTGGTAAACTGGAAGATAATATTTCAATGATGAGAGTTGAAAATGGTGAAGAGTTCTTTGGTTCCTCAGATTTGGACTACGATGGTGGTTATTTCACAAATGGATGGTTAGATCGTAACTTTGTTGTCAAAGGTGTCAGTTCAGGTAAGCATTCATACAAACGTTCTCGTGACAAAATTAAAGAAATTAGTCAAGATGAAGCTAACAAAGAATTGCAAATTTTGGAATTACTGCTGATAAATACGAAATCAACGATCCTATTGTTAACAAACTTAACAGTCTAACAACTCGTGACAATGAATACAAATCAACGCAAGACTACAAATCCGAACGTGATTTAGCATATCGCAACATTGAAAAACTTCAACCGTTCTACAACAAAGAGTGGATTGTTAACCAAGCTAACAAGTTGGCTGAAGAATCGAACTTAGTTAAGAAAGAAGTTCTTTCTGTTACAGGAATGAAAGACGGACAATTTGTAACGGATTTATCAGATATTGATAAGATTATGGTTCACTATGCTGATGGTACTAAGGAAGAAATGGATGTTACTAAGAATGCTGATTCTAAAGTGAAACAAGTTCGTGAATATACCATCGCTGGACAAAACGTTGTTTATACACCAAATATGGTTGATAAAAATCGTGACCAATTGATTCAAAACATTAAAGCGAAACTGTCATCCGTCGAATTAATTTCTCAGGAAGTACGTGCTTTGATGGGGAATCGGGATAGAGCTGAAGAAAATACAGAGGAACGTAAAAACGGTTATATCCGGGATCTTTATCTCGAAGAAAGCTTTGCTGACGTCAAAGACAATCTCGAAAAATTTGTGAAAGCTTTAGTCGAAAATGAAGACCATCAATTAAATAGTGATGAAGCAGCTATGAAATCACTTGTGAAAAAGGTTGACATTAACAAGGCGAAAATTATGATGGCTCTATCTTACTTGAATCGTTACTATAACATTAAGTATACTAACAACAGTATGAGTATCAAAGACATTATGATATTTAAACCTGACTTCTACGGTAAAACTTCAAGTGTGTTAGATCGCTTGATTAACATTGGGTCTAGCGAGAAGAACTTAAAGGGCGACCGAACTCAGGACGCTTATCGTGAAATTATTGCAGGTAATACTGGTAAAGGTAGTCTTCGTAACTTCCTAGAATACAACATGCGTTTGTTCACTGAGGATAAAGACATTAACGATTGGTTTGTCCATTCTGCTAAAAATGTTTATGTTTCAGAACCTAAGACAACAAATACAGAGTTGAAAGATAAACGTCACCGTGTATTCGATGGTTTAGATAACGGTGTTCATGGACGTATGATCCTACCTCTATTAACCCTTAAAAATGCACATATGTTTTTGATTTCGACTTACAATACAATGGCTTATAGCTCTTTTGAGAAATATGGTAAACATACAGAAGAAGCTAGAAATGAATTCAAAAAAGAAATTGATAAGGTTGCTCACGCACAACAAACTTACCTTGACTTCTGGTCACGTTTAGCATTGCCAAGTGTACGTGACCAATTACTCAAGAGTCAAAATAGGGTTCCAACACCTATTTGGGATAACCAAAACTATCATAACGTCGAAGGTGTGAATCGTATGGGTTATGATAAGAATAATAAACCAATTGCACCTATTCGTGAATTATATGGACCAACTTGGAAATTCCATAATACCAACTGGAATATGGGAGCTATGGCATCTATTTTCCCAGATCCTAATAATAATGACCAAGTTTATTTCATGGGAACAAATATGATTAGTCCGTTTGGTATTTCAGCCTTTACTCACGAAACAACACATGTAAACGATAGAATGCTTTATTTTGGTGGTCATAGACATCGTCAAGGTACAGATGTTGAAGCCTATGCTCAAGGTATGTTACAAACACCTGATAAATCTACAGGAAACGGTGAATATGGTGCTCTGGGTCTTAACATGGCTTATCATCGTGAAAATGATGGTAATCAATGGTATAACTATGATCCAGATAAATTGAAAACTCGTGAAGACATCGACCGTTACATGAGAAATTATAATGATGCTCTTATGATGTTAGACCATCTTGAGGCTGATGCTGTATTACCACGATTAAATGGTGACAATAGCAAGTGGTTCAAGAAAATTGACAGAGTTGATAGACATGTTGACAGTTTAAATAAATTAACCGCTCCACACCAATGGGATAAAGTTCGTGACCTAAATGATGGAGAGAAAACTAAGCCATTGGCGAGTATTGATGATTTGGTTGATAATAACTTTATGACCAAACATAATAATCCGGGTAATGGTGTGTTCCGACCAGAGGACTTCACGCCTAATTCGGCATATGTTAATGTTCAAATGATGGCTGGTATTTATGGTGGTAATACAAGCAAAGGTGCTCCAGGTTCATTATCATTCAAGCATAATGCCTTCCGTATGTGGGGTTACTTTGGCTATGCAAATGGATTTATCGGATATGTATCTAGTAAATACCAAGGTGACGCTGACAGAGAGAACAATAAGATGTTAGGTGATGATTTCATCATCAAGAAAGTATCTAATAACAGATTTAGCACTCTTGAAGGATGGAAAAAAGCTTATTATCAAGAAGTTAAATCTAAAGGTGAAAAAGGATTTGTTACTATCGAAATTGATGGTCAAACAATCACTAACTATGCTGGGCTTCAAGAATTGTTCAACAAAGCTGTTGAAAATGACCTGAAAGCTGGTAATACAAACCAAACAGTTGCACTCAAAGAAAAAGTGTTTAAAGCCTTGTTGAAAGCAACTGACGGTTTCTTTAATCTGTTATTTAAATAATGTAGGGTTGGTGAATATCTTACATTTTGGGAGGACCTATGTCCTCTCTTTTTGTAAAATGTAATCAAATTTATGAACAACACAAAAACGCTCTAGACAATATTATTAGAACGTTTTTCTATATATCGGTTGATTTTTATTGCAATACATTGAAACTTGAAACTTCAAGAATCGCATAAGCTTTTAAATATTATTTTAGTATTCTTGATACGATTATGGACATAGAAATAACAATAATACTAACTAAACTTATCAATAAAATCTCAATATTATTAGTAAAGATATTTATTACTTGAAGAACAGATACGGAAGCAATAATAAAAAGTATGAAAGCTCCATAAGTTTAGTATTTCTTAATTCATTAAATTGATATTTTTTTCTTTAATTAAGTCATCGCTTTTCCTTCTCAAGTTTGATAAAGTATAAGTCAAGATAGTCATTGGTCTTTTATCAACCGCATCTTTCAAATGATGTATTTCAGAGAGGATATTCCAAAAATTTATTTTTAGCAATAAGTTGCTTATCTTTAGTATCTATTAAAATCATTATCGTGGCATGATGCTTTTCGAATTTATTGGTAATAATTTGTGTTAACTTTTTATTATCAATTTTATATAGATCTGCACTTAACATATATAAATAAGTTATTTAAAATTCTTTGATAGGGGACTTCAGAAATTTTTCTCTCCCAATTAATATTGATGGTCTTCTTCATATTTGGCTCCTTGATGATTTTCAAAAAAATATTTCCTTATTTGATATGAATAATCATATTCAGTTAAAAATTCAGTTATTTTACTAAAAATCAAAAGAAAAAGCCTTTGAAATACTGATTTCAAAGGCTTTTTCTATCTCAATTATTTAACCTCAGTAGGAATACTTAAAATCTATTTTAGTTGTGATAAACCCTATTAAATCAATGTTTATAAGCTATTGATTTGGATAAAACTGTCAGAGGTTGCCAAAAAGGTTGCCATGAATTTTATGAGGTTAGCTCCGCAATTTTATTTAGATAAATATCTACCGCTTGTGTTTGATTTTTAGGGGCAAGCTCGGCATATATGTCCATAGTAGTTTTGATAGACTTATGTCCCATGCGAACCTGTAACTCTTTCCAATTCATACCAGCATTTAACATCATAGAAGCGTGTGTATGACGGAATAAGTGAAAACCATAGTCAGGTAGATCAACTTCCTGTAATCGTCTTTTGAGTGTAGCACGTTCATTCCTATCGCACATATAGTTTCCGTAAATTGTTGGGAAAATCAACTTGCTTTTTGAAAGACCGTTCTTCTTGAAATAAAGATTCATTTCATCATGGAAGTTTTGAAGTTGCTCAATAATTTGGTACGGAACAGCTATTTTTCTATTGCCCGAATCAGATTTAGGAGTATTTTTACAAACAACCTTTCCTTTTAATCCTAACTTAGGGTTTGCATTTTTCCATACAAGAGTTTTAGTGACTAATATTTCAGAACTTTCAAAATCAAGGTCATATATAGTCAAAGCTAATAGCTCATTGATTCTCATTCCTGAAGCAAGTAGACTGTCGCAGATAACTTTAAATCGCCGATTAGCCCTAGTATTAGGTAAAGTATCGACGAAATTTAGCCAGATAGTTAAATCTTCATCATGAAGAACCATAATGCGTTTTTGATTGCTTTTTGGTTTTGGTGGAATCTTGATAGATTGAACAGGATTATATTTGAGTTCAAAATGCGTTATTCCAAAATTAAAAATCTCTCTTAACTTGTGGGCGATTGCTCCAAAATCTTTTGCACTTCCTTTTTTAGCTCGTTTATTACCGGCATCGACAGATTCTTTAGATTTTTGGGCAAGCTCGTTAATCCATTTTTGTATATCGGAAGAAGTGATTTTATCTGGTTGATAGTGTCCGAATTTGGGGAGGATATAGGTGTCTAGATAGTTCCTCACTCGGTTTAGAGTGTTATCTGAGCTGACCCAAGTTTCGTAGTTGGAGAACCACATTTCAGCTAGATCTGACAAGGTAGCAATGCTAAAAGTTTCTTTCCTTGTTGAACCATTTTCTTCCCAATCAATTTTAGCTTGAATAATTTTACGATCTAAGGATCGTAGGTTTTTAGCTGTTACAGTTGTTTTTACAGGTTTTCCAGTCTTTATATCTAAGCCTAGATAGACGCTCTTTACTGAATAACTAATCTCGCCATTGTCCTTTACTTTCTTGAGGACGGTTTTGCCTTTATGGATGATTTTTTCTATATTCATAGTTGCTCTCCTCAATCAATCGAAGAATTGAAAAAAGCTAAAATAGATAGTATCTCACTTTCTTTTTTGATACTTCTATTCTAGCACATTTCATTTTAGTTGTGGCTTAAAAACTCTAAAACAGTATCAATATGATAGTAAACGGTTCTAGTACCCTCAATAGGTGGTTCTAAACGTTTTAGACCTCTATTTTCCCATGACTTTAATGTGTTAGGGGAAATGCTGAGCAGATCTAAAATCTCTTTTTGTGTGTAGATGCATGAACTTCTTTTTTCGCTGTTCAAATTCTTTAGCATTTCAATGATAGTGTGAAGCAGGAGTTCTATTTGCTTCATTTCATGGTAATCTTGTGACATACTATTCTCTCTTTCTTTGCAACAATAATCGAAATATGGCATAATGGTAGTAGAGATTAGCCTTGGCTTATCTCGGAATACTTATTTGCTATTACTTTCTGATTTGGATGGTTTGGAAGTAGTAGCATTTTTTCTTCGATTATTGCTTGGGTTCATAGAACTGTGAAATGCATCCTTTTCGAAGTCATAGTTTAATACACTTGGATTAAACTTATCGAATAGGTATGCAAATTTTTCAATTTGTTCCTTGCTGTATCTATCGAACTCTTCAGGTGTAAATGTAATGGTTTTATACTTGAAGCTACCATCATTTTCTTTAGTTTTAAAATGAAAGATAACCTCAGTAAGTCTCCGTTGTAACTGTTTATAGCTATCAACTTCTCGTTGACCCTCTGCTACCATTAAGTCATAAGCTTGTTTTGGAGTGAAAATTGATGTGATGTGGATTTCATTCCAAAGAGCGATTGTATTTGTGTAACGGGCGTGTAGCTGAATAGGGTAAACATCTGTCACCTTAAGAAATTCTTTGTATGGCATGCCCTTGAATTCATCCATAAAAAGTATAGATTCAGCGCAATATAGGTCAAGCCCACCATTGTCAAAGTCAGTCCAGATATATACATTATCCCGACCATGCTTTTTCTTTAAATCAACTTGCGTGTGCGATTTTCCATCTCCAGACTCTCCCACATGCCAGTATACTGCCATTTCTTTTTCGTCTGGAGTATGAGAAAGTCGATACTGAAAGAAGTGTTCACGAATCATTTTAGAGTATTTACGGAACTCAAAGTTACTCCCCATAATTTCTTCAGGAGTAGCTCCGTTCTCTATTTGTTTCTGACTGTAATCAAATTCACTTCGGTGACCTTGATTTCCAGTTCTAAGCTCACCGTGAATCTTCATAGGTACTACAATAGTATGTGCCTTTTCTTCATGCTCTCCGCTTTTTTCAAGGTAAGCAATGACTTGCTCTCTGGTTCCACGGGTAACTTCTATATGTATAGTGGGATAGAGTTTTTGAAGAGCCGAGAATCGGAAAGCTTGTTTATCTTCAAGTACCATGTGACAATGATGAGTTCCATTGTCACCGATTTCATAGTTAGCAGCGCAGACAACGTTTTCATTTCGTGCAATCCACCGTTCCATTAAGAAACTGATTTCACTCAGGGGCTGAGAGGTTCATCGGTATCTGAAGGACTTACGAAACTCTTGAATTCTAGTTTTCACTGTATGTATCGCTATCAATCTGATTTCTTATCGAACAACTTATCAACGTTGTTCAGAACACAACAGAAACTACGAGCGCGAAAGTCAGATGAAACGTTATAATTTGTCATTAGTATTCTCCTTTGTCATTTACTTATTGTGACAATGTTATAGTCAATTATACTAGGTATAGTAATGTTTTTGTGGGTTTGTCATGTTGTCATGAAGTTCGCATACTATCCCGAACTCGCAGCCATCGCTGGCGAGACAGTGATTTCAGCGTTTCCGCCATAAGGCTACCCTCGGCAACTGTCTCGTCAGAATATAGAAATAGCGGTCTGAACGATTAACAGCTTCTCGAATCAGATTTTCTAAAGGGAAGCATGTTATAACTTGGTACGATGATGTGACGACTATTTTGCCCATCTATCTTCATGTATCCTACCCCTCTGGGGTTATTTCTCGCAATGTTTTCTTTTTCATCAGAGAAGAGCATTGAGACAGTTTCCTTTGAGAGTTTACCTAGTGCAATCACTGTACCTATGGAATCACGTGATAACCCCAAACTTGTTTTATGACCATCTTGCTGGGAGATAGTGACATAAATTGAAAAGGAACGCCCGAGCTGGATAAGGCGAGTATAGTCTTTAATGGCTCGTTCACGTTCTTTTTTATCGAGGCTATTTTGCCAAGCATTGAATTCATCAAAACAAATCACAACGAATTCTCTTGATTTATCAATTCCTTTTTGTCGATTTTCAAGAATTTTTAGACCTAAGGGAAGTAGTTCTGAGACTTCATCAAAACGTTTAAATCCCTTGCATCCATTTAGGAAGGCAAAATCGGTATCAGCTTTGTAGTCGCCAATCAGGAATGTAGAGTTAGGGTAGGTATGAGCAAACCGTGCCAAAAAAACCTTAGTTGCATAGGTCTTACCTGAGCCTGAGGAGCCTACCAATAGAGCATGGGGTATACTCTCAACTGGCATACCCCAGAAAAAATGATTTCCGTACTCAAATAGATTTTTGTCAAGAAAGCAGTCCATCTGCTAATCTCCTTTAAGAAGTATATGAAAACTGAATTCCTAAATTGAGATAATACTGGATTGTTATATCTCAACAGTTTTCCAAATTGAGGTGTAATATATAACGATTTCCCTTTATCTGACCAGCTTTCATAGGTTGTAGATACAGCTAGGTATTTGCTAAACTGTGTCAAAAAGACTTGTTGGATATAGCTTTCTTCCTCGTCAACAGGCCTCTTTGATAACATAATAGGAAAACTAACAAGGTGAGAGCTATTGTCATCGTTACTTTGCAAGAATCGAATGTAGCGACGATCAAAAAGAAGTTTTTGACCGAAAACAGTGGCACTTTCTTCAATTACCTGTTCAATATCTGCTGTGATTGTTGGAAGGTTTAACTGAAGCGTCTGATCCTGTTTCTGCTTTTTTCTAATTTCACTTACCCTAAGAGCTAAATAAAGAAATCCAGCAAATAAGATAATAAACCAAGATATAAACGACATATAATGATTCCTTTCTAAGGATAAGGGGAGATACTCCCCATTACCCATTAAACCAATTCAATAAAAGCAGACTTAGCTTTTACTGAGAGCGCAGCACGGTTCCCATTGATGTAGGCATTGATAGAAACATTTTCGAGAATAATTTCTACTTTTTCATCAAATAAAGTCGTAAAGTCAGAGACATTAACTATATCAGCCTTGATATTTGTTTGACTAAATCGACCGTCTAGAGTTCGTACACCGATAGTCAAATTTGTTTGACCAGTGCTTTCACCCGAAGAAAAGTCTTTTACTTCTGATGCGCCAATAAGGCGACCTTGTATTGTTGTTTGTGTAGCTTCCATGAGTTATCCTTTCTAGCCGTTTTATTAAGAGCATCAATATATTTACGGTCTTTTGAATATATTGAAGATATGTATTGTGTGATAGCTACCTCACATCTTAATTATTCCATAAAAACTGACAAGACTTTACCTAAATTCACTTAGAATATAAATAATAATTTTCTTTGCTTTTTTAAATATGTTTGTTCTCACCATTGTTTAAAAGCTTGCTACATAGCACTTTCAGTGGAATATAATTTATTATCTATTGAGATTATTTGGTTCATAAATTTTGTAAGATTTTTATTGAAAACGTTTTACCCTAAACTTTTTATAAAAACCCGTTAATATCTTGACGTTTAAAATGTATTAATGCTAAAATGATACATAAACTGTGTAAAGGATGTTTTGCTATGGAAGAGAAGACGCATGTTGTTGCAGTCACACAGTTAATTTGATGCACAAAATGGAAGAGTTTAAAGAGTTTAAAGAAGAACAAGGGATTAGTGGAGATTATGAAGCTAAAATTGCTTATCTAGTAGAAAAGTTTCACATGAGCGACAAGACGGCAGAAAATTTGTTGTCTGGTAAGGTAGTCTCTAAAAATAATTATTTAGCTATTTTTCCTGCGATAAAGATAATGTAAAACAAAAATCTACTGCATTAGAAAGATTTGCAGAGACTATTGTGGATGCAATAGGGAAGGAAAATGAATATTATATACGAAGTATCAATATAATCACTAATAAATTAGAAAAACTTGATTTAAAAAATATGGCAAAATCTGTATTATCAGATGATAAACAAGCAGAATCATTAAAAACTCCCATAGCATCAAGCTTATGTAGAGTTCCCAAATAAGAAAACTAAAATTAATGACTACGCTCTAATTGTATGGATTGATCACTTTTATAAGAGCATCTCTGAACAAGATAATCTATTTGAACTACTAGTAGAATTAGATACTATCTCAAATCTATCGAATATCTTCATCTTGTTGAAAAGATATTTGAACTGAAGAAAACCATCGAAATATCTCAAGTGCGTCGTCTTGACACATTTAGGATTGCTTATATACGAGGATTGGGATAGAAAGCTTTTATCAGGACGTACAGAGAGCGAAATGGATTTGATAACTACTTGAAATAGAATATAGCCAAGTTCAAAAATACTTGGCTTAATTTATTTGTTTTAATATATCTCGAGAGCCTTTATAGTAGGTTCTCTCTCTGTCGGTGATTTCAATATCTTCAATGAGTTGTGAAAAACTCCGCTTTGATTTTGGGCTCAATATTAGTATTCATATCAACTTCAGGGTGCTTGTATAATTTTTCAATGGTTTCAAGCTTAACGTTTAATTGTTTTATTTTCTAACCTATAAATATAGTTGAATCAGATCAGCTTTTTCTGCTAGATATTCCTGTGTCATTCGCTTTTCAGTCTTAAAAGTCTGATTTGTTTTGCAAACAAATTCTCTTAAATTTATTTTTCAGTCATGATAGTACCTCATAACTATCACTACAAGTTTATCTCATTGAATAAATCGTTATCAAAAGACTGAAATTCTTTAAAAAATAATATTTGAAAGACTGTCAAAATATGGTATAATATTATTCATAAAAACAGTCTTTTAAGACATAAAGAGGAGTTTACATGCTAGAATCAAACACACAAGGTCACGGAACCATCAAGAAATTACGCACAGGCGCTGTCGTTTCTACTTTAGCACTTACAGCTTTTGGGGTATCTACTGGGGTATCAGCTAGTGAGACTGAAGTAGCAGTTAATGAACCTGCAACTAAAGTAGTTGCTAAGGACGAGGTAGTCCCTAAAGTTCCTACCCAACAAGACGTTGACAAGGCTAAGGCTGAATCAGACAAGGCTAGTCAGGATGTTGCTAAACAAAAAGAAGTTGTTTCAACTACTGAAGCAAACATTGCTAATGCTGAAAAGACTATCGCTGACACTACTAAAAAGTTAGAAGAAGCTGAGTCGGTTACACCTCAAAAGGTATCTGAAGCTAAGGCAGACGCTGAAAAGAAAGCCAGTGAGCTTGCTACGTCTGAGAAGACTGTAGCTGATGCTGATAAGTCTGTATCTGCCACTGCTGAAAAGGTTGAAGACCAAACTAAGCTAGTATCTAACGCTGAGAAAACTGCCACTGCTACGGCTAATAAGGTAGCTGACGCTCAGAAAAAAGTAGATTCTCTTTCATCTACTACTGATGTTGCTCCACTTGAAAAAGAGGTATCTACTCTTACTAACCAAGTTAGTGCTGACACTCAAGCAGTAGCGACTGCTCAGAATAACCTTGATAATGGTAAAAAAGCTCAGTCTGACAAAGACCAAGCCATCAAAGACGCTCAAACTGGGGTATCTCAAGCTGAATCTAATCTCACTCAAGCTACTACAGCCCTTGCTACTGCTAAGGCTGACCAATCAAACAAAGAAACTGCCCTTACTTCAGCCCAAGCCGACCTTGAACGTGCTAAAGAAGAGTTGGAAAGTGCCTCAACAACTGATGCTCGTTTCACTGTAAGTCAAGAGTATATCTCTTTGTTAAAAGAGTATGCTAAATCTAAAAGTGAGTCTGTATCTAACCAACTTAAAGACCTTGGTGAAAAAGAAATGGAAAAACGTGGGTATCTCGGAGACACCGAGAACAACCCTAACCGTTTCAAAGTTACTGGTAAAGACCGTGATGTTAAAGTTGATGTAGCTAACCTTACTCCAGAGGTAGAGCGTGAAATCAACCTGTTCACAGCTGACCTTATCAACCAAATCCGTGATGCCTTTGGTACTCCTCATGCAATTGTAACAGAAGACTCTATGCGTATTGCTAAAGAAGTTGCAAAAGCGTCTAAACTAGAAGGCGATCATGACTTTGATGCTCTTGATGGGGTAGAAGCTAAAATTGGTACCCTAATTTCTGAAAATCTTGGTTTCAGTGCGAACGAAGTAACTAACTTAGCTGAGTTGAAAGAAGCAATCTATGAAAACCTTATTTCAATGATTTTCAACGACTCTGAACCTAAGTGGGGGCATGCTTTAAGTCTCTCAAGTTTGGATAGCACAAAGCCAGATGTTGTGTACCAACAATATGTTGGTGTTGGTATTCGTACTAACAAAACCTTCCCATTCAGCATCCACATCGACGGTACATCTAATAATGGTATCTCTGAAAATGCTAAGTTCGACAAAACCAAGGTAGTTACCGCAAACAATAATGCTAAGGATCTCCAAGAAAAACTAGACTTGGCTCAATCAACTTATGATAATGCCCTTTCTGAACTCAACCAAGCTAAATCAGCAGTTCAATCAGCTCAAACTGGTTACACCAACGCAGAAACAGCTCTTGCTAATGCTCGTACTCACTTGTCAGATTTGGTAGGTAACAAGATTGATGTTCCGTCACTTGAAAAGGCTCTTGCTAACGCTAAAGATAAACTAGTGCAGGACACTAAAGCATTGCAAACTGCTAAGGAATCGCTTGCTCTTGCTAAATCAAACGCTACTGACAAGGCTAAGGCTCTCGCTGAAGCTAAAACAGCTCTTGAAACTGCTAAGGCTGAACAATCAACTGCTGACAAAGCTCTTGAAACTGCTAAGGGTGAATTGGAAGTCCTTACTAAAGCTCATGATGTAGCAGTCTTGGCTCGTAAGTCAGCTGGTCAAGACCTTGCTCGTAAACGTGAAGCGTCTAAAGAAGCCAGCGACACTTATGAAGTCCTTGCTCTTTCCCTTACTGAGCGTGATAAAGTCCTTAAGACTTTGGACAAAGAGCTTACTGATGCTAAATCTAAGCTTGGTGTACTTCGTGCTGAGTTGGAGACTGCTAAGGACGAGTTGGCTCGTCTTGAGGGTATCGCAGAAGCTAAGGCTCGTGGGTATGAGAACTTCAAGCAACTCAAAGCCGACCATGATGCATACCTTGCTGAACAACAACGCTTGCAAGCTTTGAAAGATAAAGAAGACGCAATCCGTAACGCAGGTGGTCAACCTAAAGAAGTTACTGATGCTAATGGTAAAGTAGTTGACATCGTAGATGCTAGGGAACAAAATAAGGTTGTGGTTGCGACAGTAGGAACTAAAGACGATAAAACATATCAAGCTCCTGCAAAAAGCACAAATGTAAAAGTAGAACCTAAGAAACAACTTCCAAATACAGGAACTAAGGAGTCGATGCTAGGCTTATTAGGATTCAGCTTATTAGCAAGTTTAGGATTAGGGATATATAAAAAGGATAGAAAAAGGGTAGAATAAATGAGTAATACAAGAAATTGTCTAAGAGAATTTATCAAATATAATTTATCAATTAGAAACTTTACTGTAACAAATCAAGGAAATTATTTGAAAGCAATAAAAGGAAAGAAAAATATAGAATTTTGCCCGTTACTAGAACAATTCCGATAGAATCTGAAACTACTACTGTTGAAGCAAACTATGAAACTGTTAAAAATTTCAAAAATATAATAATGGGAAATATATTGATTGTATTGCTTGTATGCTATAGCTAAAAGTATCAGATAATAAAATTCAGGGCTCGAATTATTTATAATTCTATAGCAGAATTTGAGAAATATGTTCAACCCTGATAAAAACTGAGGGATGTTTTTATCAAGAGCTTCTAATCACTATCATTACAACTATGCAAAATATAGTCATCAAATTAATGAATTAGTACATGATTCTTGGATGAGAAGTAAAATAAAAATCTTCTTACTTATTGTAGGAAGATTTTTGATTCTAAAATTTATTGAAAAGACTGCGCTATTCCAATAATTTTTAGGAATGAAAAAAGTCCTAGAAAATTCTTAGGACTTTACATTCTTCGATTGTTGACTTTCTTTTTTATTTCAAAAAAGGTTGCCAAAAAGGTTGCCATAGAACTGATTTCAAATGATTTGTAATGAAATTCAATATTTTAAAAATCGCATGAAATCAATGTTTTTCAGTATGTACTGAAATGTAATGAAACCTTATTTAACTTCGGTAAACACAACGTGTTTGCGAAGTTTTGGTGAGTATTTCTTCAATTGAAGACGGTCTGGAGTGTTACGTTTGTTTTTAGAAGTAAGGTACAAGCGTTCACCAGATTCTTTGTGTTCAAGTGTAATATTTACGCGCATGGTATCTCCCTTCTATTATTCAGCTGATGCAGCTTTAGCGATTTTACGTCCTTTGTAGTATCCTTTAAGTGATACACGGTGAGAACGTGAGTAATCTCCAGTAGTTTCGTCAAAGTTTACAGATGGAGCTGTTACTTTGTAGTGTGTCACGACGTTTGTTTTTCTTCGCTTTTTGAAGTGCGACGTGCAGGTACTGCCATTTTGATTTCTCCTTTAGGTATTTATATTCGATTCAATCTACTGATTTTTCATCAACCATACTAGGATAACACATTTTTGTAAAGTAAAGTTACTTGACAAAAAGATGAAAAAATTCTCCTATCTGACTACGGCAGACAGGAGAAAGTGTTAAATATCAATCTCAAATGGTTCGTCAATGGTTTTCTGATACGTATTTTCCGTCTTTTCTTCCGTTGCTTGAACACACTCTGTGAGGAGATATTCGATTTGCCCATTGACTGAACGAAAGTCGTCTTCTGCCCATGATGCGAGTGCAGCGTATAACTTTTGTCGAGAGTCGAAGGGGATCTGCTTTTTAGCTTCAGCCATCTTTAGTAAAGACTTCCTGTGTTGACAATTGGTTGTGCATCATGATTGCCACAGAGAACGACTAGGGAGATTTGAAACCATGGCAGCTTTTTCGTTCTTCGTCAAGCTCTACCAACTCTCCTCATTGAGCCGCTCTAGTGCCATTTCAACCATTCCTACAGCACCATCTACAATCATCTTACGTGCATCAATAATGGCAGATGCTTGTTGACGTTGAAGCATGACGGCAGCAATTTCTGGAGCGTAAGCTAGGTAAGTAATACGCGCTTCAAGGATTTCTAAGCCAGCATCTTCAACACGACTTTGGATTTCTTCACGAATACGGTTGGCTACAATTTCGCTAGAGCCACGGAGACTACCTTCATCTGCTTTGCCCGTCACCCGTGGTATCCACATTAGGAGACACATCGTAAGGATAGATGCGGACAATATTACGGAGGGCGCTGTCACATTGCAATGAAAGATATTCTTTGTAGTTATCAACATTGAAGACTGCCTTAGCGGTATCGACAACTCTCCAAGTTACTGCGATACCGATCTCTACAGGATTTCCTAAGCAGTCATTGATTTTTTGACGAGAATTGCTCAAGGTCATGACTTTGAGGGAAATCTGTTTCTTGCCGATTTCAAGATTTACATCATTGCCGTTTGATGATTTAGCTCCTAAAAAAGGAGATTTTGTACTAACATCGCCACTTTGTCCTAGTCGAGTGTGGTTTGCAGGGTTGACTGCTACGCTGAAGGGATTGACAAAGTAAAAACCAGGTTCTTTGATGGTACCTGTATAATTACCAAAGAGTGTCAGAACCAGCGCTTCTTGAGGTTTGACAACTTTTAAACCAGCATGAGCTAAAGCTGCAAATACAATAGAGAGAAGTCCAATAATAATTCCAAAAATGTTTTCCGAACCAGCACCCATTATAAGTATAAAGACACCAAGAACGAGCGCCAACTCAATGAGTATCAATGCTAACACACCATTTGGTTTTGAATTGATTAGTTTTTCAGTCATAAGAATGACCTCCTGTTATATGATATCTAAATGATATCACTTTAATTTATAAAGTCAAGAAATAAATGTAACATTTTTAAAGAAAATATCACTGTATAGAATTTTCTGAAAATTCAAGAATTTTCTTCTGTTCATTGCTTTTAAAATGTGCTATAATAGTAAAAACTTAAATGGGAGGGAACAAATGACTGAATTAGATAAACGTCACCGCAGTAGCATTTATGACAGTATGGTAAAATCACCAAACCGTGCCATGCTTCGTGCGACTGGTATGACAGATAAGGACTTTGAAACACCGATTGTGGGAGTAATTTCGACTTGGGCGGAAAATACACCATGTAACATCCACTTGCATGATTTTGGGAAATTGGCTAAAGAAGGTGTCAAATCTGCAGGTGCTTGGCCTGTGCAGTTTGGGACAATTACCGTAGCGGACGGGATTGCCATGGGAACGCCTGGTATGCGCTTCTCTTTGACATCTCGTGATATCATCGCAGACTCTATCGAGGCGGCTATGGGAGGCCACAACGTGGATGCCTTCGTCGCTATCGGTGGCTGTGACAAGAACATGCCTGGTTCCATGATTGCCATTGCCAACATGGATATTCCAGCTATTTTTGCCTATGGTGGAACTATTGCACCGGGAAATCTTGATGGAAAAGACATTGACTTGGTTTCTGTTTTTGAGGGTATCGGAAAATGGAATCATGGTGATATGACAGCTGAGGACGTGAAACGTCTCGAATGTAATGCCTGCCCTGGCCCTGGTGGCTGTGGTGGTATGTACACTGCTAATACCATGGCGACTGCTATCGAAGTTCTAGGTATGAGTTTGCCAGGTTCATCCTCTCACCCAGCTGAATCAGCTGATAAGAAAGAAGATATCGAAGCAGCAGGACGTGCTGTTGTTAAGATGTTGGAACTCGGTCTCAAACCATCAGATATCTTGACTCGTGAAGCCTTTGAAGATGCTATTACTGTAACGATGGCTCTCGGTGGTTCTACAAATGCCACTCTTCACTTGCTTGCCATTGCCCATGCTGCCAATGTTGACTTGTCACTTGAGGACTTCAATACGATCCAAGAACGTGTGCCTCACTTGGCTGACTTGAAGCCATCTGGTCAGTATGTCTTCCAAGACCTCTACGAAGTCGGTGGTGTCCCTGCGGTTATGAAGTATTTGCTAGCGAATGGTTTCCTTCACGGAGATCGCATTACATGTACTGGTAAGACTGTTGCTGAGAACTTGGCTGACTTTGCAGATCTCACACCAGGTCAAAAAGTCATCATGCCACTTGAAAATCCAAAACGTGCAGACGGTCCGCTTATCATCTTGAACGGGAACCTTGCTCCTGATGGTGCGGTTGCTAAAGTATCAGGTGTTAAAGTGCGTCGTCACGTTGGTCCAGCTAAGGTCTTTGACTCAGAAGAGGATGCTATTCAGGCCGTTCTGACAGATGAAATCGTTGATGGCGATGTAGTCGTTGTTCGTTTCGTTGGACCTAAAGGTGGTCCTGGTATGCCTGAGATGCTGTCGCTTTCATCAATGATCGTTGGTAAAGGTCAGGGAGACAAGGTTGCCCTCTTGACCGACGGACGTTTCTCTGGTGGTACTTATGGTCTGGTTGTTGGACATATCGCTCCTGAAGCTCAGGATGGTGGACCAATTGCCTACCTTCGTACAGGTGATATCGTTACGGTTGACCAAGATACTAAAGAAATTTCCATGGCCGTATCTGAAGAAGAGCTTGAAAAACGCAAGGCAGAAACAACCTTGCCACCGCTTTACAGCCGTGGTGTCCTAGGTAAATATGCCCACATCGTATCATCTGCTTCTCGTGGAGCCGTGACAGACTTCTGGAATATGGACAAGTCAGGTAAAAAATAAACTCAAAAAGCAAGCCAACTTGGGCTTGCTTCTTTTCATCTTTAAAAGTAATTTGCCTACTTAACGAGGTGGCAGTCCAAGGGCAATACGGCCGTAGCGACTGATTCGTGTAATCTTCCAAGCGGGTGACCAAGTGACTTCAACCTTGACATCTTCGATACCCTCGATTTGTTTGAGACCTGCCACGATTTCGATAGGCAAACTTTCGGCACAATCGCAGGCAGTATCCGTGAAAGTCATGACAATCTTGCAGAGACCTGTTTCATCCAGATTGATTTCATAAATCAGCCCTAGATTGTACACATCCAATTCCACATCTGTATCAAAAACCTTCTCTAGTTTTTCGATAATTTGGTCTTGCAAGGCCAAAGCACGGTCATTGATTTTGATATCGTCTCTCATTACAGTCCCTCCACGTGATAAATATCCTCTATTTTCTCATAATTCTGACAATTTGGCAAGTTTTTGATGAATTTTTCTGAAAAGACTCTCTTGAGATTTTCTTCTCTCGCTGTCTTAATCCCTCTATTTATGGTAAAAATAAGACTATTAAGTTTAAAGAGGATTCCCTATGAAATTACAAAAACCAAAAAGGAACGCAGGATATCTTGCCTGCTGAATCTGCCAAATGGCAGTACGTTGAGGGTTTTTGCCCGTGAGATTTTCAAGCGCTATAACTATGCAGAAGTGCGCACGCCTATTTTTGAACATTACGAGGTTATCAGCCGCTCTGTCGGAGATACAACGGATATCGTAACCAAGGAAATGTACGACTTCTATGACAAGGGTGACCGCCATATCACCCTCCGTCCAGAAGGAACAGCGCCCGTTGTCCGTTCCTATGTGGAAAATAAACTCTTCGCTCCAGAAGTGCAAAAACCAAGTAAGTTCTACTACATGGGTCCAATGTTCCGTTATGAGCGTCCACAGGCAGGGCGTTTGCGCCAGTTCCACCAGATTGGGGTTGAGTGCTTTGGCTCTAGCAATCCAGCTACCGATGTGGAAACAATCGCTATGGCAGCCCATTTCTTGAAAGAAATCGGCATCCAAGGTGTCAAATTGCACCTCAACACTCTTGGAAATCCTGAGAGCCGCGCGGCTTACCGTCAGGCCTTGATTGACTATTTGACACCGCTCAAGGAGACCTTGTCTAAGGACAGCCAACGTCGTTTGGAGGAAAATCCTCTTCGTGTCTTGGACTCTAAGGAAAAAGAAGATAAGGTAGCAGTGGAGAATGCGCCTTCTATCTTGGACTTCCTTGATGAAGAAAGCCAAGCCCACTTTGATGCTGTGCGTCAGATGTTGGAAAATCTGGGAGTAGACTATATCATCGATACCAATATGGTGCGTGGTCTGGACTACTACAACCACACCATTTTCGAGTTCATCACTGAAATCGAGGGCAATGATCTGACAGTCTGTGCGGGTGGTCGTTACGATGGTTTGGTTGCTTACTTTGGTGGCCCTGAAACTGCTGGATTTGGTTTTGGACTTGGTGTAGAGCGCCTGCTTCTCATCCTTGAAAAGCAAGGTGTGGCCCTCCCTATCGAAAACGCCCTAGATGTTTATATCGCAGTCTTGGGAGACGGAGCAAATGTCAAAGCCCTAGAACTAGTACAAACTCTTCGCCAACAAGGTTTCAAAGCAGAGCGTGATTACCTCAACCGTAAACTCAAAGCTCAGTTCAAGTCGGCCGATATCTTTGCGGCTAAGACCCTCATCACCCTAGGAGAAAGCGAAGTCGAAAGCGGACAAGTGACTGTCAAGAACAACCAAACACGAGAAGAAGCGCAAGTGTCACTTGAGACAATCAGCCAAAACTTCTCAGAAATCTTTGAAAAACTAGGATTTTAATAGTATTTAAAACTGGTCAGGATCTTAATCCTGACCTTTTTCTTTAGCAAAATGACAAAAATCATAAACTTTTTGACAAATATGCTTGTCAAAAAGAAAAAGATATGTTACAATGTAAGCAAGTTAAGAGAAAAGGAGAAAGGAATGCTAAAAATCGTCTAAAAGAGCTTCGAGCTCGCGATGGTCTCAATCAAACCGACCTAGCCAAACTAGCAGGAGTTTCCAGACAGACCATTAGCCTACTAGAACGGGATGAGTACACCCCATCCATTATCATTGCCCTGAAAATATCCCAGATTTTCAACGAAACAGTCGAATCGGTATTTCGCTTGGAGGAGGACGAGTGATGAAAAAGTATAAAGTGATCTATTATGTAGTAGTCACAGCTCTATTAGTCAGCGTGATTTTACTGATTGGGATAGACTTAGGCTGGTTTAGTCCCTATCAAAGTGACCAATTTATTTGGGCCTACTTTGCTCTCATCCCAGTCGTTGACTGGATTGAAAAGAAATCAAAAAATCTAGCAAGTGAAAAAGGAGAATGAATATGAAAAAGAAAAAGAAACGTGGCTTGTTATTTTTAATGTCTATTGTCTTGGGAGGTTTCTTAGGCATGCTTGTAGGGATGTTTAAAGCACGTGCCGAATCCTACGAAGTTATTTTAGATGTAAAAGTCTTGATACCCTGGATATCAGCTATTTGTTTACTGATAGGTTTCATTAGTATTCTTTTGACTTTCAATTTCTTAAAGAAAAGCAGAAAATTTCATTCCTTGTATCAAGAGGAAATGGATGATGATCTGAATGAAACCTATTATGTGCAAATGTATCGGAATCTCGAGTTTGGAACCATTGCTTTTAATATTGCAAGCGTAGCGATTTTATTGGCTCTCTTCATTTCAGTAAGTGAAGAGATTGTACTAAATAGAAGCAATCTAACCTTACCTCTTTCTTTTTTGGCATTAGTATTGGTTTTCAATGCTCAAAAAAATCTTTTTAAAACCATTTCGATTGTTCGTCAGTTTGGTTTGGTGTTTTTCTCTACACCAAAGGATGTCTTGGAATATATAAATTCTTTTGATGAAGGGGAGCGTCAGGCTAATTTGGAACAGAGTTTTCGGATTTTATTCCAATTAAACCAATATGTCTTGCCAGGTCTCTACATTCTAATTGCTCTCTTTTCCTTACTGACAGGAGAAATTCAGCTACTAGCCTTCTTGCTTGTCGGAGCTATCCATGTTTATATCAATGTGATGCAGTTACCTATGGTGAAACGCTATTTCAAATAAAGGAGTTTCTATGATTCGTGTTGAAAATGTAAGCAAAAGTTTTGGGAGCAAAAAAGCTCTTCACCAGATTTCTTTTGAGATTAAGGAGGGAGAAATCTTTGGTTTTCTTGGCCCTTCCGGCTCAGGTAAAACAACCATGATCAATGTCTTGACAGGTCAGTTGACTGCAGATCAAGGTAAAACAGTTTTGTTAGGCAAGAATTCTCAAGATTTAACCTCAAATGATTTGGAACAAATTGGTATTGTTAGTGATGGCAGTGGTTTTTATGAAAAGATGAGTCTTTACAAAAATCTTCTTATATATGCTAAGTTATATGGTCTCAAGTCAGATAGAGTAAATCAGGTGCTCCAACAGGTTGGATTGGCAGATGCTAAAGATATTATCGCAGAAAAACTATCTACTGGAATGAAACAACGAATGTTCTTGGCTCGTGCCCTTCTTAATGCTCCTAAGATTCTCTTTCTAGATGAGCCAACCAGTGGCTTAGACCCTACAACATCTAAGATGATTCATACCCTACTTCAAGAGTTAAAGCAGGCGGGGACAACTATCTTTCTGACCACGCATGATATGAACGAAGCAACTCTGCTTTGTGATCGCTTATCTCTTTAAATAAGGGGAACTTAATAGAGTATGGAAGTCCGCAAGATATTATCCAGAAGTACCATGTGGATAAGAAGGTACGTGTGGTTTATAACGACGGACGAGAACAGATAGTTCCATTTGAAGAATTACCACATTTAGACACGACAGACTTGATGGTGGTTCACTCTTGTGAGCCAACTTTAGAAGAGATTTTTATCAGATTGACAGGAGAAAAGTTAGATGTTTAGAAAATTAAATGCCCTACTATGGTTAAGAGTGCAAGTTATTATTAGTAATTCAACTTTATTGGCGACTTTATTGATGCCTTTTGGTATTGCTGTTCTATATAATGAATTTTTAAATAAGAATGGACAATTGAGCCTATTTTTACTATCTGCTAGCTTGACGATGGTCTTAAGCATGGGAAGTGGTTATATGGTATCGATTATGATGGCAGAAGATAAGGAAAAGCGCAATCTTAAATCACTCATCCTAAGTGGTGTGACAGCAACTGAATATACTTTCAGTATGCTTGTTCTCCCTATTTTGATAATGTTACTTGCTATGATTGTACTGCCCATCTATCTTAAAGTAGATCTATCAAGTTACTTATTGGCCTATGTTATCTATTTGCTCCTAGCAACTATTAGTGTTATTTTTCTCAACCTTCTAATCGGTGCAGTGTCAGATACTCAATCTAAAGCGCAAGTTTATAGTATCTTCCCTATGTTAATCATCTCTTTTTTACCTATAATTGCTCTTCAAAATGATACGGTTCAGAAAGTGTTGGATTACTCTTTTATTGGTCCAATTGTAAATCTTTTAAATAAAAAAGGTGGGGAAATATCTTTTTCTAATATTGGTATGTTACTTGCCTGGGTACTTGTGTTAGGAATAGCAAACCTCTTTGTATTGAAAAACAGCTATAAAGCAAGATAGGAGACCTTTATGAAATTACTTAAAAAATGTGGCTGGTTTTTTCTAGCTTTTCTATCTTTTTCGTTTATCTATGGTACCGTTCTGAGTATGGCTGTAGAATCTCTGAAACTGGGTGCTTCAGCTTATGCTGCTACCTTGCTCTATGTGGCCTTGGCTGGAGTTTATGTATACTGTGTTTACAAATGGTATAAAAAGGCTCCTATTCACATTGAAGAAAATGGTTTTAATCGATTTATTTGGCTCCCTGCCTTGGTTTGGTTTTTATCTCTTGTCGTTCAATTCTTCCTGCCCGATAATCCTTCAGTAAATCAGCAAACAGCGACAGACTTGACCTTGTCTCAACCACTTTTCTCATTCTTTGCGGTCGTTATTTTTGCTCCTTTGACGGAAGAACTTATCTTTAGAGGGATGTTAGCACGCTACCTCTTTCCTAAGCAGGACAATAGTAAACAAACTCTGATTTTTCTTCTGGTATCCAGTGTTCTGTTTGCCTTGATTCATTTCCCAGGTGATGTGCAACAATTTTTTGTCTATTTTAGCCTTGGTTTTAGTTTGGGCTTGGCTTATATTAGCAGAAAAGGTCTGGTCTACAGTATTTCTCTCCACGCTTTGAATAATTTAGTCAGCTTTTTGATGATTCTCATGCTATAATAGAGTCAGGAGGTCACATGAAACGAGTAATTTTATTAGCAGTGATTCAAGCAGTCGTTCTATTTTTCATCATTGGGGCGCTAGCTTATGCCTTTCAAAAGGTGATTTTCTTTCTACAACCATCTCGCAGTATGTCTTTGCCCCTATTGCTGGTATCTGGCGTTTTGGGACAGCTTACACAACGGAAATTGTCTTGCCTCGAAAGGCAGCTGAAATCGCTGAAAAGCGTAAAGCAGGCAAAAATTCAAAATAAAAGAGTCCGGTGAAATTTTCATCGGATTTTTGTATTGGCGCTAATTTTTAGGGTCTTCACTTGATTTTTAAAGACTGGCAAACTTTTCTGCTGATTTTCATGAAGAGCCTGCGCTTTTATGGTAAAATAGTAACAGAATAAAAGAGGAGAGAAACAATGAAACGTAGTATGTATGCTGGTCGTGTTCGTGAGGAACACATCGGACAAGAAATGACCTTGAAAGGATGGGTTGGCCGTCGTCGTGACCTTGGTGGTTTGATCTTTATCGACCTTCGTGACCGTGAAGGAATCATGCAGTTGGTTATCAACCCTGAAAAAGTCTCTGCCGAGGTTATGGCAACAGCTGAAAGCCTTCGTAGCGAATTTGTTATCGAGGTGACAGGTCAGGTCGCTGCGCGTGAGCAAGCCAATGATAAGTTGCCAACTGGTGCAGTTGAGTTAAACGTGACAGCTCTGACAGTGCTTAATACAGCTAAAACAACACCATTTGAGATTAAGGATGGCATTGAGGCCAATGACGATACGCGTTTGCGTTACCGTTACCTTGACCTTCGTCGTCCAGAAATGTTGGAAAATCTCAAACTTCGTGCTAAGGTGACCCACTCTATCCGTAATTACTTGGATGAGTTGGAGTTTATCGATGTGGAGACACCATTCCTTTCTAAGTCAACACCAGAAGGGGCGCGTGACTATTTGGTGCCATCTCGTGTCAATAAAGGGCATTTTTACGCTCTTCCTCAAAGTCCACAAATCACGAAACAGCTCTTGATGAATGCTGGATTTTGACCGTTATTACCAAATCGTAAAATGTTTCCGTGACGAGGACTTGCGTGGAGACCGCCAGCCCTGAGTTCACTCAGGTCGACTTGGAAACGTCTTTCCTTACTGAGCAAGAAATCCAAGATATCACAGAAGGCTTGATTGCGCGCGTGATGAAGGAAACTAAAGGCATCGAAGTGACGCTTCCATTCCCTCGTATGAAATACGATGATGCGATGGCTCTTTATGGTTCTGACAAGCCAGATACTCGTTTTGACATGTTGCTTCAGGACTTGACAGAAGTGGTCAAAGGTGTGGACTTTAAAGTCTTTTCAGAAGCACCTGCCGTTAAAGCCATTGTGGTCAAAGGGGCTGCGGACAACTATTCACGTAAAGACATCGACAAGATGACTGAAGTAGCCAAAACAGTACGGTGCCAAAGGTCTTGCTTGGGTCAAGGTAGTTGATGGAGAATTAAACGGACCAGTTGCCAAGTTCTTGACTAGCATCCAAGCAGAATTGATAGCAGCGCTTGCTCTTGAAGATAAAGACTTGGTTCTCTTTGTGGCAGATACGCTTGAGGTAGCCAATGCAACACTCGGTGCCCTTCGTGGACGTATTGCCAAAGAACTAGGCTTGATTGATAATGATAAATTCAATTTCCTTTGGGTAGTTGACTGGCCAATGTTTGAATGGTCTGAAGAAGAAGGCCGTTACATGAGCGCCCACCATCCGTTTACCCTTCCACAAGAAGAAACAGCTCACGAATTAGAAGGTGATTTGGCTAAGGTTCGTGCCATTGCTTACGATATCGTTTTGAACGGTTATGAACTTGGTGGTGGTAGCCTCCGTATCAACCAAAAAGACCTTCAAGAACGTATGTTCAAGGCTCTTGGTTTCTCAGCTGAAGAAGCAAATGACCAGTTTGGTTTCCTTCTTGAAGCCATGGACTATGGTTTCCCACCACACGGTGGTTTGGCTATCGGTCTTGACCGTTTTGTTATGTTGCTTGCTGGAGAAGAAAATATCCGTGAAGTCATTGCCTTTCCTAAGAACAACAAGGCAAGTGACCCAATGACTCAAGCTCCTTCAACAGTCGCTCTCAAACAACTAGAGGAACTCAGCTTACAAGTAGAAGAAGATGAAACAAGCAAAACGAATTAAGCGGTGGCGCTATTATCTGCGCCGCTTTGCTTATCAGATAAAAATTTTACGTGTCTTACAAAGCATCTCTCGTGAAAAATATGATGAGAAGATTTCGGCCTCTCTGGTCTATGGTTTTTTATCAGCAGTAGCGGTCAATTTCTTTTTCCAACCAGGGCATGTGTATTCGAGTGGTGCGACAGGTCTGGCACAGATTATCTCTGCTTTGAGTAATCACTGGTTTGGTTTTCACATTCCTATTTCGCTGACCTTCTACGCGATTAATTTTCCTTTGATGGTCTTGGCTTGGTATCAGATTGGGCATAAGTTCACCGTCTTTACCTTTATAACGGTATCTATGAGTTCCTTCTTTATCCAGTTTGTCCCGGTGGCGACCTTGACGGAGGATCCCATTATCAATGCCCTTTTTGGGGGTGTTGTCATGGGCTTGGGGATTGGCTTTGCTCTTCGAAACAATATCTCCAGTGGTGGGACGGATATCGTCAGTCTGACCATTCGCAAGAAAACGGGTAAGAATGTTGGTAGTATTTCTTTCTTGGTAAATGGGACCATCATGCTGATAGCAGGCTTGACCTTTGGTTGGAAATACGCTCTCTACTCTATGATTACCATCTTTGTCTCTAGCCGTGTGACAGACGCTGTCTTTACCAAGCAAAAACGCATGCAGGCCATGATTGTGACCAATCATCCAGAGAAGGTGATTGAAAAAATCCATAAAAAATTGCACCGCGGAGCAACTATGATCCACGATGCAGAAGGAACCTATAATCACGAAAGAAAGGCAGTTTTAATTACTGTCATAACACGTGCAGAGTTTAATGAATTTAAACAGATTATGAAACAGGTGGATCCAAGCGCCTTTGTCTCTGTATCGGAGAATGTTCATATTCTGGGACGGTTCGTTGAAACAGATAATTAGTGATCAAAAAAACCAGCTCGAGCTGGTTTTTATTTTTCGATAATTTTGTGGGCGATCAACTGGCGATAACAAATTTGCTTATTGCTTTTAGCATCATTGATAATCTGGAGGATGGTTTCAAGAGAAATACGACCAAGTTCCAAGCTATTAATATCGACATAGGCCGCCAAGTTGAGTTTGGGATTGACTGAGTCGAAGCTGAGAACAGGGACATCCAGTTGGTGTTTTGCGATATAGTCACAGACCCCTTCGGCTAGGAGACTATCGGTTGTAATGATCGCATCAATCTGCGGGTCATGCTGAAAGAGGAGTTTACTAAATTGATACCCTTTTTCTTCTAAGAACTCAGTTGCAAAATAGGTCAAATTATCGTCAATAGGCAGTTGGTGTTGTTTGAGTGCTGACTCATAGCCTGTTAAACGGTCTTGTGTTACGAAGAGTCGCTTAGTCCCTCCAATGAAGGCAATCCGTTTGCAGCCTTTTTTGATGAAATATTCGGTCGCATCAAAACCAGCTTGGACATTATCGTTATCGACAAGGGGGATGAAAGGTGAAATGGATTTTCCTAGGATGAGGAAGGGGAACTGCTCATCAGCGACCAGTTTGACCAAGGGGTCCTCTTCTTCGGCATAAAGGAAAATCAAACCATCCACACGTTTACCGTAAACCATCTGTGAAATAGCTTTAAGGCGCTCTTTTTCGTCTTTACCTGTCGCAATTTGAATGGCATAGTGGTTTTCAGAGGCGACTTGGGCGATACCACGGAGGACAGATGGGAAGAAAGGATTTTGATAGAAGGCGTCTGAGTCGTCAGGAAGCACCAAGCCAATAACTTGGGTATAACTGCTTACCAAGCTACGAGCGTTGAGGTTGGGGTGGTAATTGAGTTCCTTCATCGCCTTGCGAACGCGTTTTTTTGTTTCGTCGCTAATGGTTGATTTATTTTGAATAACACGGGTTACAGTTGAAGGCGAAACACCAGCAGCCTTGGCCACGTCTTTAATCGTAACGGGCATAAAAATCTCCTATTTATGGTAATCTGGATCACGGAAATGCGTTTTATAAAAGATAGTGACCAGATATAGAACAAAAAGAATGTTTTGTACAGTGATGAGGGTTGTCATATTTTGGCCAAATAATCCCAAAATAAGTGTAATCAGAGTTGGTAATCCTAAACAGTTCAAGATAAAATGGTAGCACTCTTTAAATGTTCTAAATGAAAAGAGGCGTGATTTCTTAGTGATATAAAGGAGAAGACTAGCTCCTAGAGAGACAATGAAGAAATTCAAACCAAAGAGGAAGCTGGCACCGAGAACTAGGAAGAGACTGATATAGACACGATTCTGCTGGTACCAGTCTTTAGAAATTGCTTGGGTCAAGCTGTCCTTGCTTTTAAAACTCTCAGTCTCAATCGCTCGGTAAGAGATGCGGGTCAGTTCTTTACTCTCCTTGCTGATGACCAGCTCATTCGTATCGAAATGCAGTTGCAAGTCCTTAGGTAATTCCTTGCTTTGACTTGGACCAATCACAACAGAAGGGGCTTGATTAGCTGTTCCTATATAAGTTAATTTGCCATCAACAATTGCAGCATGTTCAGAGAGATCCTGGACAACCTCATCTGTCAATGGTTCATAGACATTATCGATAAAGGTTTCTAGCGGATAAGTCTCCTGGGAGCTGTTTTGGATGGCAATGGGTACCATAGACAAGCTGATAAGGAAGAGACTGGTAAAGAGAAGTTGAAACCAGTTGAGTCCGAAACGTTTGGATAGGGGCTTACGAAATCCCCAAATACTTGAAAAATATGAAAATGGATATGGAAGCATTTGTATCTTTCTAAAAGGTGTTTTCTATATGAGTATTATTATATGAGAAATGTGCTTTATTTCAAGTCTAGGAGACAAATTGTTTGCTACAAGGATAGTTTTATAATCACAAGCTCTAATACTCAATGAAAATCAAAGAGCAAACTAGGAAGCTAGCCGTAGGTTGCTCAAAGTATAGCTTTGAGGTTGCAGATAAAGCTGACGTGGTTTGAAGTGATTTTCGAAGAGTATAAAATGAAAAAGGGTGGCGGGGATAAATTATCCCTTGTCGCCACCACTTGTAAGTCCTGAAACAAAGTTCTTTTGTAGGAAGAAGAAGAGAATACAGATTGGAAGGGCGATGAGGATAGCACCTGCTGAGAAGTAGGCAATCTTCAAGTTTTTCGCATTGTTAACGAAGGTTTGGAGACCTACGGCAACAGTAAAGTATTCTTTCTCACGAAGCAAGAAACTAGAGAGGATGTAGTCCCCGAAAGGTCCCATGAAGGCCCAGAGAGCTTGTACGGCAACCATTGGGCGAACAAGTGGAAGAACAATTTGCCAGAAGCGGCGGAAGTGTCCTGCACCGTCTAGTTTTGCAGATTCGTCTAGAGACATTGGTACTGTATCGAAGTAACCTTTCATGAGCCAAGCATTCATCGGGATACCTCCACCAACATAAAGGAAGATGAGGAACCAGCTGTGGTTAAGGGCGTTTAACATAAGCGCCATAACGAAGAAGGCTGTCAAAGCGGCCATGGTTGGCACCATTTGGATGATCAAGAAGAAGACCAAACTTTGCTTACGAGCCAAGAAGTTGTAACGGCTGTAAGCATAACCAGCAAGTACGATGATACTTGTTTGAACAACCATGGTAATTAAGGCGATAATCAAGGTATTGAGGTACCAAGTACCGTATAAGGTTTCAGTGAAGAGTCCTTTAAAGTTATCAAAATTGAAGTCGATGTTAGTATCTAGTTTAAAGGCTGCGACGTTACCTGCCTTGAAGGCTGACATAATAGTAATTAACAATGGATAGATAATCACGACTGAGAGGCCAATTAAGTAGAGGTAAGTGAGGGTTTGAGTCAGTCTACGTTTGAGTTTAATTGAGTTATTCATCTTAGACGTCCTCCATATCAAATGCGTGTAGTTTCTTGAATGCGATCATAGAGATTGAGATGACAATGATAGAGATAATCAAGGTAACAGCTGCCGCCATTGAGTATTGAGGAGATGTACCTGTTGTCAAACGGTAGATCCATGAGATCAAGATATCAGTTGAACCAGCTCCACCTCCGACACTACTAGGTCCTCCACCATTGAAGAGGTACATGATAGAGAAGTTGTTAAAGTTGAAGGTGTATTGGCTAATCAAAGTAGGTGCCGCAACAGCCAAGATCATTGGGAAAGTGATGTTGAGGAATTTTTGCCAAGCATTGGCACCGTCAATATAAGCTGCTTCGTAAAGGTCGTTAGGAATAGATTGCAAGATACCCAAGGTTAAAACGTAGATGTATGGGAATCCAAGCCAACCTTGCATCATAATCAAGGCAATCTTAGTCCAAGTTGGGTCTGTTTTCCAAGGGATAAGAGCACCATCAAGGAAAGGAAGGAATTTAGCCAAGATTGGTAGTACTTGAGTGTTGATAGCTCAACACTATCGTTAAACATGTTTGAGAATGTCAAGATAGTGATGAAGGCTGGGACAGCCCAAGGAAGAAGGAAAATAACACCAAAGATACGTTTTCCTTTGATAAATGGTTGGTTAGCAATGATAGCTGTGAAGATACCAATTACGATTTGTAAAGTTGAGGCAGCCAAAGCCCAGATGATAGTCCAAGAAAGAACGGCACCAAAGAGGCAGAACGGAAGGTACTCAAACTCCAGATGTTCGTGAAAGTTGGTCAAACCAACCCAGTCCAACAATTTGTTTGGTGGCAAGTGTTGGAAGTCGTAGTTGGTAAAGGCGATCATCAAGGTTACGATAACTGGGAAGATAATCGCAAAAGTCATGGCAACATAAGATGGAATGATCAAGAGGTAAGGGAAGCCATTTTCATAGATTCCTTTGATCATATCTTTGAGGGTACGTGGAACTGGAATTCCATTGTTAATACGTTTTGCGATTGTATGTGCATCTTTAATATTTGAGAAATAGAAGAGTACATAAACGACTACAAAGATTAAATGGAAGGCACCACGAATCAGCATGAAGAGGGAATTATCACGACCTGGTTTGTCACCAAGAGTGATGAGATTGCTCAATTCAGGGGATGCAAGTGCTAGGAAATAAAGGACAAATAAAATGGTTACACCAAGGAAGATAAAACCTTTGGCTTTTTGTTTATTGTAAATCTGTCCTAACCCAGGAATGATAGACAGCAAGGCTGCTTTACTAGGTTGTTGCTTTTCCATAATAACTCCTTTCATAGGATACTAGTTTCTAGTTAAAACCTAAACTATATATGTTTTCTATTGATAAATTCAAAGGGGGATTTGAATTCCACCCCCCTTGAACAAATTTTTTTATTCACCAAATTTTTGTTTGATTGTTTCTTTGATCAATGTTACAGCATCGTTAGCAGCTGTTTTCGCATCTTTCTTACCACTTACAGCATCAAAGAGCATAGTTTTCGCTGGATCCCAAACTGCAGACATTTGAGAGATATTTGGCATTGGTTGAGCGTTCTTGAACTGTTTGATAACAGCTGTCGTCAACTCATCGTTTTTACCTTCAGCATATGTACGAGCTTCAGTGTTAGCTGGGATTTCGTTAGTTTTATCGTAGAATGCTTTTTGTTGTTCAGTTGAAACTAGGAAGTCTACAAATTTTTGTGCGCCTTCAAGGTTCTTAGTGCTTGATGGGATAATCCAAGCTTTACCACCACCGAATGCAGCATAATCTTTTCCGTTTGGAAGAGTTGGGATAGTAGCAACACCGTAGTTTACTTTAGCATCTTTGAATGCTTGAGCTTTCCAAGGTCCATCGATGATAGCAGCTGTTTTTACCTTCTTGGAATTGAGTTTTGGATCAAGTTTCCAGCACCTTCAGTATCTTGCATACCTTTAGGCCATTTTTCGTACCAAGATTTAGCGTAGTTGATACCCTGCAATAGCACCGTCGTTTGCAAGACCGATGTCTTTAGGATCTTTACCGTTTTTGTCCGAATACGTAACCACCGTTACCAGCAAGGAGTCCGTATGCGTAGTAGAAGTTTGTCCAGTCAGCTAGGAAGGCAGTAGTTTTCCATCTTCACCAGCGAAGCGTATTTGCTGTCTTTAGCAAGGTTTTCCAAGTCAGCAAATGTTTTAGGAGCTTCTTTTACCAAGTCTTTGTTATAGTACAAAACGAGTGATTCGATAACAGCTGGAGCACCATATACTTTACCGTCAGCAGCTGTTACAAGAGATTTAGTTTTATCATCTGTTTTAGCGCCGTCGCTCAATTTCACTTCTGAAAGTTGTCCGTCAGTACCAAGGCTACCTACACGGTCGTATGGAGCCATCATAACGTCAGGAGCTTGACCTGATTGGTTGTCAAGAGAAAGTTTGTCAAGACCACCCATTTGGTCACCAGATTTAATGTTAACTTTTGTTCCTGATTCTTTTTCATAAGCCTTAGCAACTGTTTCAGCAAAAGCTTTGTATTGATCTTCAACGTAAAGAGTGATTTCTTTTGCTTCAGATGAACCAGAATCAGCAGGCTTATCAGCAGTTTTGCTTCCGCAAGCTACCAAAAGCAAGCTAGCAAGTGTAGCAGTTCCAAGAACAGCAGCGCTCTTCATGAATTTAGATGACATAGTGTATTCCTCCTAAAGAATAACAAATTTTATAATGAGGAAACGCAAACGTTTTCCTTTATGGGATTAGTATAGCACAATTAGAAAGCGGTTGCAAGTATTTTTGTAAAAAGTTTTTAAAAAATTTGTTTACAAAAAGTAAACGTTTTATCGTTATATAATAGTAGAAAACCTAAAAAAATCGATTTTTGTTTTAAATTTAAAAAGTTGAGAAAACGATTGCCTAACTTTACAAATGGAAACGAGAGGAGTTTGTCGCCTTATTTTTTTACTTAATAAGATAAGTGAAACCCTGATTCCTATTTTTGTTTGTTTTCTGAAAGAATATATATGCGAGTAAGAAGAAAAATTTTTAAAAATAATCAAAAAAAGTTTTTTTTAAAAACCGCTTGCATTTATCGAAAAAAATACGCTATACTTATCTTAACGCAAACGTTTGCGTTCGTAAAAATGTAATATCTAACTATAAACACATGAGGTGCTTATTATGAAAAAACGTCAAAGTGGTGTGTTGATGCACATTTCTTCTCTTCCGGGAGCATACGGAATCGGATCATTTGGTCAAAGTGCTTATGACTTCGTTGATTTCTTGGTTCGTACTAAACAACGTTACTGGCAAATCCTTCCACTAGGAACAACTAGTTATGGAGATTCTCCTTACCAATCTTTCTCAGCCTTTGCAGGGAACACTCATTTTATCGATTTGGATATCTTGGTAGAGCAAGGCTTGTTGCAAGCAAGTGATCTTGAAGGAGTTGACTTTGGTAGCGATGCGTCTGAAGTTGACTATGCGAAAATCTACTATGCACGTCGTCCTCTTTTAGAAAAAGCGGTAAAACGTTTCTTGGAAGTAGGAGATGTTAAAGATTTTGAGAAATTTGCTCAAGACAACCAATCATGGCTTGAACTCTTTGCAGAGTATATGGCTATTAAAGAGAATTTTGACAATCTTGCTTGGACTGAATGGCCAGATGCAGATGCTCGTGCTCGTAAAGCTTCAGCCCTTGAAAGCTACCGTGAGCAATTGGCAGACAAGTTGGTTTACCACCGTGTGACTCAATACTTCTTTTTCCAACAATGGTTGAAATTGAAAGCTTACGCTAACGACAACCACATCGAAATCGTTGGGGACATGCCAATCTACGTAGCGGAAGATTCAAGCGATATGTGGGCAAATCCACATCTCTTCAAGACAGATGTCAACGGTAAGGCGACTTGCATCGCAGGATGCCCACCAGATGAGTTTTCTGCAACTGGTCAGCTTTGGGGGAACCCAATCTATGACTGGGAAGCAATGGACAAAGACGGCTACAAATGGTGGATTGAACGCTTGCGTGAAAGCTTCAAAATCTACGACGTCGTTCGTATCGATCACTTCCGTGGTTTCGAATCTTACTGGGAAATCCCTGCTGGTTCCGATACAGCAGCACCTGGTGAGTGGGTCAAAGGTCCTGGCTACAAGCTTTTTGCAGCCGTTAAGGAAGAACTTGGTGAGTTAAACATCATCGCTGAAGACCTTGGTTTCATGACAGACGAAGTTATCGAATTGCGTGAACGTACTGGCTTCCCAGGAATGAAGATTCTTCAATTTGCTTTCAACCCAGAAGATGAAAGCATCGATAGCCCACACTTGGCACCTGCTAACTCAGTTATGTACACAGGAACACACGATAACAATACGGTCCTTGGTTGGTACCGTAACGAGATTGATGATGCGACTCGTGAGTACATGGCACGCTATACTAACCGTAAAGAATACGAAACAGTGCCACACGCTATGCTTCGTACAGTCTTTTCATCAGTTAGCTTCATGGCAATTGCAACTATGCAAGATTTGTTAGAATTAGATGAGGCAGCTCGTATGAACTTCCCATCTACCCTTGGTGGAAACTGGTCTTGGCGTATGACTGAAGATCAATTGACACCAGCTGTCGAGGAAGGTTTGCTTGACTTGACAACAATCTATCGCCGAATCAATGAAAATTTGGTAGAATTAAAGAAATAATACAATATCAGGAGACACCCTAAACATGTTATCACTACAAGAATTTGTACAAAATCGTTACAATAAAACCATTGCAGAATGTAGCAATGAAGAGCTTTACCTCGCTCTTCTTAACTACAGCAAGCTTGCTAGCAGCCAAAAACCAGTTAACACTGGTAAGAAAAAAGTTTACTACATCTCAGCTGAGTTCTTGATCGGTAAACTCTTGTCAAACAACTTGATTAACCTTGGTCTTTACGACGATGTTAAAAAAGAACTTGCAGCTGCAGGTAAAGACTTGATCGAAGTTGAAGAAGTAGAATTGGAACCATCTCTTGGTAATGGTGGTTTGGGACGTTTGGCTGCCTGCTTTATCGACTCAATTGCTACTCTTGGTTTGAATGGTGACGGTGTTGGTCTTAACTACCACTTTGGTCTTTTCCAACAAGTTCTTAAACAACCAACAAGAAACAATTCCAAATGCATGGTTGACAGAGCAAAGCTGGTTGGTTCGCTCAAGCCGTAGCTACCAAGTACCATTTGCAGACTTTACTTTGACATCAACTCTTTATGATATTGATGTTACTGGTTATGAGACAGCAACTAAGAACCGCTTGCGTTTGTTTGACTTGGACTCAGTTGATTCTTCTATCATTAAAGATGGTATTAACTTTGATAAGACAGACATCGCTCGCAACTTGACTCTTTTCCTTTACCCAGATGATAGTGATCGTCAAGGTGAATTGCTCCGTATCTTCCAACAATACTTCATGGTTTCAAACGGTGCGCAATTGATCATCGACGAAGCAATCGAAAAAGGAAGCAACTTGCATGACCTTGCTGACTACGCAGTTGTCCAAATCAACGATACTCACCCATCAATGGTTATCCCTGAGTTGATTCGTCTTTTGACTGCTCGTGGTATCGAGCTTGACGAAGCAATCTCAATCGTTCGTAGCATGACTGCCTACACTAACCACACAATCTTGGCTGAAGCTCTTGAAAAATGGCCTCTTGAATTCTTGCAAGAAGTGGTTCCTCACTTGGTACCAATCATTGAAGAATTGGACCGTCGCGTGAAAGCAGAATACAAAGATCCAGCTGTTCAAATTATCGATGAGAGCGGACGTGTTCACATGGCTCACATGGATATCCACTACGGATACAGCGTTAACGGGGTAGCGGCACTCCACACTGAAATCTTGAAGAACTCTGAGTTGAAAGCCTTCTATGACCTTTACCCAGAAAAATTTAACAACAAAACAAACGGTATCACTTTCCGTCGTTGGCTCATGCATGCTAACCCAAGCTTGTCTCACTACTTAGATGAGATTCTTGGAGACGGTTGGCACCATGAAGCAGATGAGCTTGAAAAACTCTTGTCTTACGAAGACAAAGCAGCTGTCAAAGAAATTGGAAAGCATCAAAGCTCACAACAAACGTAAATTGGCTCGTCACTTGAAAGAGCACCAAGGTGTGGAAATCAATCCAAACTCTATCTTTGATATCCAAATCAAACGTCTCCACGAGTACAAACGCCAACAAATGAACGCCTTGTACGTGATCCACAAATACCTTGACATCAAAGCTGGTAACATCCCTGCTCGTCCAATCACAATCTTCTTTGGTGGTAAAGCAGCTCCAGCCTACACAATTGCTCAAGACATCATCCACTTGATCCTTTGCATGTCAGAAGTTATTGCTAACGATCCAGCAGTAGCTCCACACTTGCAAGTTGTTATGGTTGAAAACTACAACGTTACTGCAGCAAGCTTCCTTATTCCTGCATGTGATATCTCAGAACAAATCTCACTTGCTTCTAAAGAAGCTTCAGGTACTGGTAACATGAAATTCATGTTGAACGGAGCTTTGACTCTTGGTACTATGGACGGTGCTAATGTGGAAATCGCTGAGTTGGTTGGAGATGAAAATATCTACATCTTCGGTGAAGATTCAGAAACTGTTATCGACCTTTACGCAAAAGCAGCTTACAAATCAAGCGAATTCTACGCACGTGAAGCTATCAAACCATTGGTTGACTTTATCGTTAGCGATGCAGTTCTTGCAGCTGGAAACAAAGAGCGCTTGGAACGTCTTTACAATGAATTGATCAACAAGGACTGGTTCATGACTCTTCTTGACTTAGAAGACTACATCAAGGTTAAAGAACAAATGTTGGCTGACTACGAAGACCGTGACGCATGGTTGGATAAAGTTATCGTCAACATTGCTAAAGCAGGATTCTTCTCATCTGACCGTACAATTGCTCAGTACAACGAAGATATCTGGCACTTGAACTAAGATACAAGATTTATACTAATACATTTTGTAAAAAAGCGAATTTCGATTGAAATTCGCTTTTTTGAATGCTGTGAATTTGGGTCAATCTTGTCTAAAAATAGAGAAATCATGGATACAGTAAAGATATGACACTGTTTTTCAACCTTATGATTGGAACACCTCATATTCCTTGCGTTCGATTACATCGAGTGTTATAATATGATTATAGGAAAGAAGGTGTTCTTATGTGGAAAAAATATTTTTCAAAATATAAATGGACGGATTTATTTTGGATTTTATTTATCATTTTGACCTGCCTCTTGATGGGTAATGATACTCTTTTTCCGCTTACTCATCAAGAAATCTCTTATCATGGGTGCTTATTGGGAATTACACTTGCATTATATCACTTACTATTTATTGATAAGTTTGTTATTTCGAATCGAAAATAAATGGAGAAGTTAAAAGCTTTAAATGTTTTAGACTTTTGGGATAGATAGTTTAAAAATTGGAATTTAAAACCGCATATCTTTTTGAAATGCGGTTTTTGTATATGCTAATTACAGTACTTTTCCGACCAAAATCTCAGCTTCAATGGTGACCTCTGTCAAATCGCTCCAGTCAATCTTACTCTGGTCGACATGAAAGAGTAGAGGTGTCATGCTGAGTAGGGCTTGGAGCTGCTCTGTTGTGATAGTCTTAGTCAGAGAGGCAGTTTGGCTAGATAGGAGGGTAAAGTGTTCGTGGAAATGATTTTTGATATCTTGGTTGGAATAGTCCTTGTTTGTCAGCTGGTCTTGTATCTTCTGACGAATTTCTTTGAGGTGATTTTCAGTGGGGATAACCTTTATCAAGATACCGTCTTTGGATAAAACGCGACGAAATTCTCCATAGTTGGCAGGTGAGAAGATATCAAGGAGGATATCCATGCTGGCATCTTTTATAGGGAGACGAGCTAAGTCACCAACGAACCAATTGACTGCCCAGTTGGCTTCGCTCTTGGCAGCGATTTGGACTGAATCTTTGGAGATGTCAAAGGCATAAAAGGTTTTGTCAGGGTGACTTTCTTGGAGTTTGCGAGAATAGAAACCTTCACCACAACCGATATCTAAAATTGTTTTGGCATTTTTTGAGTTTGAAAGTAAATCAGAGATGGCCTCTAAAATAGCTTGGTAAAAGCCAGCTTCTAGGATTTGTTGTCTGTTTTGAAAGTTTTCCTTGTCGTAGTTAGCAGATTGCTTTATTTGAGGTGCCAGATTGACATAGCCAAATTTCGCCAAATCAAAAGAATGACGATTGAAGCATTTGAGACTGCTTTCTACCAGAGTCAGATTTTCTTGACAGATAGGACAGGCAAAGGCAGTGGCAGAAGTAAAACGCTGAAGTTTGGGTTTGAGATTTGTATTCATAGTTTAAGTCTAGCAAAAAAAGGACTGGATGGCAAATGCCCCCCAGTTTCCTTTTTAATATGTAAGAACAAAGTATTTTTTCTTCCCACGACGGATAACAGTCAGTTCGTTCTCTAACTTATCAGCGTCAGTCAAGACATAGTCAAGGTCTTGGATACGGTCGCCGTTGACGTAGATAGCTCCGTTTTGAACGTCTTCACGGGCTTGGCGTTTTGAGTTAACTACACCAGATGATACGAGAAGTTCTACGATATTGTGGTTTTCGTCTGCTTGAACTTGGTAGTTTGGCACTCCGCGAAGTCCTTGTTTGAGCTCTTTAACAGAAAGGTTTTTGATGTTTCCTGCAAAGAGTTGCTCAGTGATGTTGAGGGCTTCTTTGTAAGCTTCTTTGCCGTGAACAAGTGTAACAACTTCACGAGCCAAGACTTTTTGCGCCAAGCGTTCATGTGGAGCCGCTTCAAATTGTTTGCGGATCTCTTCAATTTCATCCAGTGACAAGAAAGTAAAAATCTTCAAGAAGCGAACAGCGTCAGCATCCATCACGTTCATCCAGAATTGGTACATTTCGTATGGGGAAGTCTTTTCAGGATTAAGCCAAACTGCGTTTCCTTCTGATTTACCAAATTTCTTACCAGTTGCATCGGTAATCAGTGGAACAGTGATTACGTGGCCAGTCTTGTCAGCCTTACGACGAAGCAATTCGGTACCAGCTGTCATATTTCCCCACTGGTCAGAACCACCGATTTGAAGAGTGACATTATAGTCTTGGTTAAGAACGAAGAAGTCATACCCTTGCATGATTTGGTAAGCAAACTCAGTGTAAGAAATCCCTGTTTCAATCCGTTTCTTCACAGACTCCTTGCTCATCATGTAGTTGACAGTGAAGTATTTTCCGATATCACGGAGGAAGTCAATGAAGCTGATGCTGCCAAACCAGTCGTAGTTGTTGACCATGACAGCCTTGTTTTCGCCATTTTCAAAGTCAAGAAAACGAGAAAGTTGTCCTTGGATAGACTTGACCCAGCCATCTACTGTGTCTTTTGTTTGGAGACTACGTTCAGCATCTTTGAAGGACGGATCTCCGATGAGACCTGTAGCACCGCCAACGAGCGCATAAGGTTTGTGACCTGTTAGTTGCAAACGACGACTTGTCAAGATTGCGACAAGGTGGCCTAGGTGAAGGCTGTCAGCAGTTGGATCGTAGCCAGTATAATAAGAAACTTGACCTTCTTCTAGGGCTTTACGCAAAGCTTCTTCATCAGTCGTTTGAAAAATCAAACCACGCTCTTTTAGCTCATCAAAAATGTGCATGTGTCTTTTCTCCTTTATAAAATATTGTTTCTAACTATTGTATCATAAACTTGGGCAATAGCCTAGTAGAATAGGGAAGAAAGTGGCTATTTTATTGAAAGTTTACCTTTTTATGGTATAATAGAAAAAGCGAGGATATTCATGAAAGAAAGAATCAGTGAATTAAAAACAAAAATGTTGAAAAATTTTTTTCAACAAGGTACCCTGAGGAAAAAAACAAGAGGGTAAGAAACATAAAAAGTCTAGTTCAGTAAATCAGCCGATTGGAGTCGGATCTATTTTTGCGAAAATTTTGAGAGGCATTAAAGTGACCTTTAATACTCTTTTTATCCTAGGTTTTATCGGTGGACTTTTGGGATCTGGTGTAGCTATTGGTTATGGAGTTGCTTTGTTTGACAAGGCTAAGGTCCCTCAAACAGAGGAATTGTTGAATCAAGTTAAGAATATTGCTTCCATATCAGAAATTACTTATTCTGACGGTAGTACAATCGCTTCGATTGAGGGGGATTTGCTACGTACTTATGTCGGTTCAGATGCTATCTCTGATTACTTGAAGAAGGCTATCATTGCGACAGAGGATGAACATTTTAACGAACACCATGGAGTTGTACCCAAGGCTGTTATTCGTGCGACTTTGGGAACATTTGTTGGTCTAGGGTCGTCCAGTGGAGGTTCGACCTTAACGCAGCAGGTCATCAAACAGCAGGTTGTTGGAGACGCTCCGACATTGGCTCGTAAGGCAATAGAGATTGTTGATGCACTTGCTTTAGAAAGAGTGATGGGAAAAGATGAAATCCTCACAGCTTATCTGAATATCGCTCCTTTTGGTAGAAATAATAAAGGGCAAAACATTGCAGGTGCCCAGCAAGCAGCAGAAGGGATTTTCGGTGTCGATGTAAGTCAATTAAGTGTACCACAAGCTGCTTTTATCGCAGGTTTGCCCCAGAGTCCTATTAGTTATTCGCCTTATGAATCTGACGGCAGTATGAAGAGTGATGAAGATATGGCTTTGGGAATCAAGCGTGCTAAGGACGTGCTGTACAATATGTATCGCACAGGTACATTAAGCCAGGAAGATTACCAACGGTATAAGGATTATGATTTTAAAAAAGATTTCCTACCATCGAGTAGTGTGAGTGCTGCTTCTCGTGGTTATCTTTACTTTGCGACTCTAGCCGAAGCTGTAGATAGGATGTATGACTATTTGATTCAGCAAGATAATGTTTCTAGTCAAGAATTGAAAAATGAAGCTATTCAGAAAGCTTATCGTGATTTAGCAACTAAAGAAATTGAAAATGGCGGGTATAAAGTTATCACAACTATCAATAAAAATATCCATACAGCTATGCAGAATGCTGTTGCTAGTTATGGCCGACTAGTGGATGACTCGACAGGACAGCCTGAAGTGGGGAATGTTTTGATGGATAACAAAACAGGAGCTATCCTTGGGTTTGTTGGTGGTCGAAATTATCAAGAAAATCAGAATAATCACGCCATCGATACCAAACGATCCCCTGCTTCCACAACCAAACCTCTCTTGGCCTATGGTATCGCTATTGATCAGGGATTGATGGGGAGTGCAAGTATCTTGTCGAACTATCCGACAAATTTCTCTAACGGGAATCCGATTATGTATGTTAATAGCCCAGGTACGGCTATGATGACCCTTGGAGAAGCTCTTAATTATTCATGGAATATACCTGCCTATTGGACTTACCGCACGCTTCGAGAGAAGGGTGTTGATGTGAAAGGCTACATGGAAAAAATGGGTTATGAAATTCCAGAATATGGTATTGAAAGTTTACCTATGGGTGGAGGAATTGAGGTTACAGTTGCCCAGCATACCAACGGTTATCAGACCATAGCTAACAATGGTGTTTATCAACAGAAACATATGATTTCTAAGATAGAGTCTCCTGATGGACGAGTGATTTATGAATATAAATCTCAACCTGTTCAGGTTTATTCTAAGGCAACAGCGACTATTATGCAGAGTCTACTTCGTGATGTTATTTCATCTCGTATTACTTCTAGTTTCCAGTCAGACTTATTGTCTATTAATCCTAGTCTAGCAAGTGCAGATTGGATTGGAAAAACGGGTACAACTAATGAAGATGAGAATATGTGGCTCATGCTTTCGACGCCTAGATTGACTCTGGGAGGTTGGTTAGGTCATGATGATAACCGGCCACTTGCTAAAGGTGCAGGTCACTACCGCAATGCGAATTATATGGCTCATTTGGTCAATGCTATTCAACAAGCTGAACCGGGTATTTGGGGAAATGAGCGCTTTAATCTGGATTCGAGTGTCACAAAATCACAAGTGCTCAAATCAACAGGGCAAAAGCCGGGTAAGGTCTCAATCAATGGTAAGGAAGTTGATGTTTCAGGCTCTACAGTAACAAGTTACTGGACTACAAAAGAAGGAGCACCAATTACTACTTACAGATTTGCGATTGGGGGTAGCGATGCAGACTATCAGAATGCTTGGAAGAGTATTCTAGGAAATCTCCCTAGTTTGACATTACCAAATGTAAATAATAACTCTGGAACTAGATCATCAACAGGAACCTCTAGGTCTAGCCGATAATATAGAGTAGTAGCAAGGATAGGACAGTTTTATCCTCCTTGCTACTTTTTTCTTTTTCATTTTCATGTTAAAATAAATACATGAATCAATATCAGAAAAAGATTGTTAAGGGGACGATTTATTCACTATTATCAGGCTTAATCTGGGGAATATGTGGAATTCTAGGAGAGTATTTCTTTACCCATTATCAGGTATCTTCTGGCTGGATTACCTCTATGCGTTTACTGGTAGCTGGAAGTCTTGTTTTGATCCTATCAGCTTTTCAGTTACGTAGGAAGTTAGTCGATATTTGGAGGGACAAGAAAAATTATTTAGCATTTGTAGCCTATGCTATTTTAGGTATTTTTTCTGTGCAGTTTTTCTTTTATCTATGCGTTGAGTACTCAAATGCTACAACTGCGACTATTTTACAATTTATCAGTCCTGTTTTCATCCTATTTTACAATCGAATGGTTTACAAAAAGAAGGCGTCTCTTAGTGCCATCCTATATGTCTTGATTGCGATGCTGGGTGTGTTTTTAATGGCTACTAGAGGAGATCTATCGCAGCTGTCTATGACACCCTTGGCTTTGATAACGGGCTTGCTCAGTGCAGTTGGAGTCATGTTTAATGTAATCTTGCCACAACCTTTTGCCAAGCGATATGGCTTTATACCGACAGTTGGTTGGGGGATGATTATAGCAGGACTATTTAGTAACCTACTCCATCCAGTCTATCGAATTACTTTTCAGTTAGATATTGTGAGCGTGTTGATTTGTTTAACGATAGCTGTATTCGGGACTGCATTTGCTTTCTTTATTTCAATGAAGGCGGTATCTCTTGTATCTCCTTTGGTTGTATCAGTGGTGAGTGCTAGTGAGCCTCTTTCTTCAGCTCTACTGAGTGTTCTCTTTCTTGGTCTAGTTATGGATGGACTTCTAGCTTTGTCTATGGTGTTGATTATTGTGCCTATGATTTTCTTGTCTCTAGAAGAAGCTAAGGGGAAAAATTAAAGAGGGTTATTTTAATAGTTGAGGCTTCAAATTTGAGGCCTTTTTTGGTAGAATAGGTATCATTAAAATGAACTTGGAGGCACCTATGACTGCTACAAAAATGAACGCTCAAGAAATTATCCAATTTATTGCCAATGCTGAAAAGAAAACCAGTGTTAAAGTAACTTTTGAGGGACAACTCGCAAGTGCTGTACCAAGCTCTGTTGTCAAACTAGGGAATGTCCTATTCGGAGACTGGAAGGATGTGGCTCCACTTCTTGATGGTTTGGTAGAAAATCAAGACTATGTTGTTGAGCAAGATGCTCGTAATTCTGCAGTTCCTTTGCTAGATAAACGTACTATCAACGCTCGTATCGAACCAGGCGCTATTATTCGTGATCAAGTTGAAATTGGTGACAATGCTGTTATCATGATGGGAGCTGTTATCAATATCGGAGCAGAAATCGGTTCTGGGACTATGATTGATATGGGTGCTATCCTTGGTGGTCGTGCCATCGTTGGGAAGAACAGCCACGTTGGCGCAGGGGCGGTTTTGGCAGGTGTGATTGAACCAGCTAGTGCCGATCCAGTCCGTGTCGGGGATAATGTTCTCATCGGAGCCAATGCAGTGGTCATCGAAGGGGTTCAAATCGGTAGTGGTTCGGTTGTCGCTGCAGGAGCTATCGTGACTCAAGATGTCCCAGAAAATGTAGTGGTAGCAGGCGTTCCGGCTCGTATTATCAAAGAAATCGATAGCCAAACCCAACAAAAAACAGCGCTAGAAGATGCGCTTCGTACCTTGTAATTGTAAAAGAAAAATAGAGGCGGAACCCTTTTCCAGCCTCTTTCTGCTATATAGGAGGATAGATAGATGTTAGATTTGATTCAGACTAGACGAGATTTGCACCAGATTCCAGAGATTGGCTTGGAGGAGTTCAAGACTCATGCTTATTTGATGGATGTGATTGAGAAATTGACTGCGGGCAAGGACTTTGTTCAAGTTCGTACTTGGCAGACAGGTATTTTGGTCTACTTACAGGGAAGTCAGCCAGAGCTTACCATTGGTTGGCGGACAGATATTGATGGTCTACCTATTGTTGAACAAACAGGCCTTCCTTTTGCTTCTCAGCACCAAGGTCGTATGCACGCTTGTGGACATGATTTCCACATGACCATTGCCTTGGGTTGTCTTGAGCGTGCACTGGAGGAGCAACCAAAGAACAATCTGCTTTTCCTATTTCAACCTGCTGAAGAGAATGAAGCAGGTGGGATGCTCATGTATGAGGATGGTGCTTTTGGAGACTGGTTGCCAGACCAATTTTATGGTCTCCATGTCCGTCCAGATCTGAAGGTTGGCCAGATTGCGACCAATACTCATACACTCTTTGCAGGGACTTGCGAGGTGAAGATTCGTTTCAAAGGCAAAGGGGGACATGCAGCTTTTCCTCATGAAGCCAATGACGCCTTGGTGGCGGCTAGTTACTTTGTGACCCAGGTGCAGTCAGTCGTCAGCCGCAATGTTAATCCAATCGAGGGAGCAGTGGTGACCTTTGGAGTTTTTCAGGCTGGAACAACTAACAATGTCATTACAGACACAGCCTTTTTACATGGCACCATTCGAGCCTTGACTCAGGATATGAGTCTCTTGGTGCAAAAAGGGTCAAAACAGTTGCAGAAGGCGTTGCAGCAGCCTTTGATATGGAAGTTGAAGTGGAACTCAAACAAGGTGGTTACTTGCCTGTTGAGAACAATCCAGCCTTGGCGCGTGAACTGATGGACTTCTTTTGAAGAAAAAAAGACGGAATTGAGTTGATTGATATCGAGCCTGCTATGACAGGTGAGGACTTTGGTTATCTCCTTTCAAAGGTTGATGGGGTTATGTTTTTGGCTTGGTATCGATAGTCCTTATGCCCTTCATCATCCTCAGATGAGTCCTAAGGAAGAAGTTTTTGGCTATTGGGGTGGATGCGGTCTCTAGTTTCTTGAAAAAAGAAGGCAGCAGAGTAGAGGGCTTGTCTATGAAATCGGAATTACGTAAGCAAGTCTTGCAAGAAATGAAGGCATTACCTCGAGAACAAAAAACAGGCTATAGACCAAGCTTTTAACAGAACGACTTTTACAACACCCTTTTTACCAAGAAGCCAAGGTCATCGCAACCTATCTCTCTTTTCCTCATGAGTTCCAAACGCAGGGATTGATTGAGCAGGCGCTGAAGGACGGCAAGAAGATTCTGATACCCAAAACCTATCCCAAGGGGCGCATGGACTTTGTGGTCTATCATCCACAGCAGTTGATAAAAAACTTCCTTTGGCTTACTGGAGCCAGAGGGAGTTTTGGAAGTAGTGGATGTCTCTCAGATTGATTTGATTCATGTTCCTGGCTTGGCTTTTTTTCGACGGAAGGATATCGGGATTGGATACGGTGGAGGTTATTATGACCGCTATCTGGAACAGTTTTCTGGTCATACTTTGAGTACGGTTTATCCTTGTCAAGTTCAGGATTTTTATTCCTGAAAACCATGATATTCCTGTTGAGGAGGTATTCATTGATGAAGGAAATCTTTGATAGACGTTATCCTGTGACGAGTTTTTTCCTCCTAGTGACGGCCTTGGTGTTTCTACTAATGTTGGTGACTACAGGTGGAAACTTTGATAGGGCAGACACCCTATTTCAATTTGGAGCCATGTATGGGCCGGTCATTCGTCTCTTTCCTGAGCAGGTTTGGCGTCTCTTCTCTGCCATTTTTGTTCATATTGGGTGGCAGCATTTCATTGTCAATATGCTTTCGCTTTATTATCTTGGTAGGCAGGTAGAGGAGATTTTCGGATCCAAAAAGTTTTTCTTTCTCTATCTTTTATCAGGAATGATGGGCAATCTCTTCGTTTTTGTATTTAGTCCCCAATCCTTAGCAGCAGGAGCCTCGACTTCTCTCTATGGACTATTTGCTGCGATTATTGTTCTTCGCTATGCAACGCGTAATCCTTATATCCAGCAGTTGGGTCAATCCTATCTGACACTTTTTGTGGTTAACATTATTGGAAGTGTTCTGATTCCAGGAATCAGCCTATCAGGCCATATCGGAGGTGCAGTCGGTGGAGCATTTCTAGCAGTTATCTTTCCAGTCCGAGGAGAAAGACGGATGTATAGTAGCAGCCAGAGGGTAGGAGCAGTAGTCTTGTTTTTAGGACTTGCAGTTTTGCTTTTCTACAAGGGAATGGGATGAAAATTTATGTAATGAAAAAGATAAGGCATTTTTGAACCTTATCTTTTTATGTTATTCCTTTTCAGCCAATTCTTTTCCTAGTTGGATGAGGTAATCTTTCAAGTCATCTTTGACTTGTGGGTGCTTGAGGGCGTAGTCAATAGATGTTTTCATAAAGCCAAATTTATCCCCAACATCGTAACGAGCTCCTGTAAATTCACGGGCGAAAACACGTTGTGTTTTATTGAGAGTATCGATGGCATCGGTAAGTTGGATCTCATTTCCAGCACCAGGAGTTTGATTTTCTAAGATATCAAAAATCTCAGGTGTGAGAAGATAGCGTCCGATGATTGCCAAATCACTTGGAGCATCTTCGGGGGCTGGTTTTTCAACGAAAGTTTCGACACTATAGAGACCATTAATCCCCTCACCTTGAGGAGCGATAACTCCATATGCTGAAACGTCTTCATGAGGTACAGGCATGACAGCAATGGTTGATGCGTGAGTCGTCTCGTAATCGTTCATCAATTGTTTTGTCAAAGGTATAGCGTGGTCATTTGTGATATCCATTAGGTCGTCACCCAGCATGACAACGAAGGGCTCATTCCCTACAAAAGCTTTTGCTTGTAAGACAGCATCTCCAAGACCACGAGGATGGCTTTGACGGATAAAGTGGAGGCGAATGCCAGTCGTTTCGTCTACTAATTTTAGCAAGTCGTTCTTGCCTTTTTCCTTAAGGTTGTACTCAAGCTCAAAGTTTGAGTCAAAGTGGTCTTCAATAGAACGTTTTGATTTACCAGTGACAACCAGAATATCTTCAATACCTGATTTAAGGGCCTCTTCTACGATAAATTGGATAGTTGGTTTGTCCACAATTGGCAACATTTCTTTAGCAAGTGCTTTGGTTGCTGGTAAAAATCGAGTCCCGAGTCCAGCGGCAGGGATGACTGCCTTTCTAACTTTTGATGTCATAAGAATCCTTTCTTTAGAGGGCTAAGACCACTCATTTTCTGCTTTAAATTCATTGTTCATGATGTCATAAATGGCATCTTTGATATTGGTTCCGTGGTAGATTACTTGGTAAATAGCCTGTGTAATGGGCATATAGACTCCAAGTTCTTGCGCTAGTTCATAGGCTGCTCGAGTCGTTGAGATTCCTTCGATTACCATACCCATATTGGCTTCGATATCGGCTAGGGATTCTCCACGACCAAGAGCATCTCCAGCTCTCCAGTTACGAGAGTGGATGGAGGTTCCCGTTACGATCAAATCTCCCACACCAGATAAGCCGCTATAGGTTAGTGGATTAGCCCCGAGTGCTACCCCTAGGCGAGTAATTTCTGCCAAGCCTCGAGCAATGATAGCTGCCTTGGCATTGTCACCGAATCCCAGACCATGTAAAGCTCCAGCACCAACAGCGATAATGTTTTTAAGAGCACCAGCAGTTTCGACTCCGATAACATCCGTATTGGTATAAAGTCGGAAGTAGTGATTGCTAAAGAGCTCCTGAACGTACTGAGCTGTTTGTAAATCTTTAGAAGCAGCAGTGATTAAAGTAAGGTCACGTACAATGGTTTCTTCCGCATGACTAGGTCCTGAAACAACGACAATATCACTGCGGAGATGTTCAGGAATTTCTTCGTCAAGGATAGTTGATAATCGTTTATGGCTATCAGGTTCTAATCCCTTTGATGCGTGCATGATAATTGCCTTATGGTCTAAAGTTTGTGCAACTTGCTGGGCAACAAGTCGTGTCACTTTTGTTGGGACAACAAACAAAATCGCATCTACATCTTCTAGTGCCTCTGCTAAGTCAGTATAGGCATGAATATTTTCATCTAGAACGACATCTTTAAAGTAGTGCTTGTTAGTATGATAGGTATTAATTTCATTGATTTGCTCGGGAAGATTTCCCCAAATACGTACCTCGTGTCCATTGTCATTTAAGACTTGTGAAAGGGCAGTTCCCCAAGAACCAGGCCCCAAGACGGCGATGGTTTGTTTTTCCATATTCCCCTCCTTTATAACCTTCTTTTTACTATTTTACCATAAAAACTTTTATCATGCATTACTATAGATGAAAGCGCACTAATTTGTATCAAGGAGACTTCTTTGACAATTCCCCGCTTTTTTGCTAGAATAACATCACACAAACAGAATGAGAAGGAGCTGACGCATTGTCGCTCCCTTTTGTCTATTTTTTAAGGAGAAAGTATGCTGATTCAGAAAATAAAAACCTACAAGTGGCAGGCCTTGGCTTCGCTCCTGATGACAGGCTTGATGGTTGCCAGTTCACTTCTGCAACCGCGTTATCTGCAGGAAGTGTTAGACGCCCTACTTGCTGGGAAATATGAAGCTATTTATAGTATCGGGGCTTGGTTGATTGGTGTGGCCGTGGTCGGTCTGGTTGCTGGTGGGCTCAATGTTGTCCTTGCAGCTTATATTGCCCAAGGAGTTTCATCCGACCTTCGAGAGGATGCCTTCCGTAAAATTCAAACCTTTTCTTATGCTAATATTGAACAATTTAATGCGGGAAATCTAGTCGTTCGCATGACAAATGATATCAACCAGATTCAGAACGTGGTCATGATGACCTTCCAAATTCTTTTCAGACTTCCCCTCTTGTTCATCGGTTCGTTTCTCTTGGCTGTTCAAACCTTGCCTTCTCTGTGGTGGGTGATTGTTCTCATGGTAGTCTTGATTTTTGGCTTGACTGCTGTCATGATGGGAATGATGGGACCTCGTTTTGCCAAGTTTCAAACCCTTCTTGAGCGCATCAATGCTATCGCTAAGGAAAATCTGCGCGGTGTTCGTGTGGTCAAGTCCTTTGTCCAAGAAAAAGAGCAGTTTGCTAAGTTTACGGAGGTTTCAGACGAGCTTCTTGGTCAAAACCTTTACATCGGTTATGCCTTTTCAGTAGTGGAACCCTTTATGATGTTAGTTGGTTACGGGGCGGTTTTCCTCTCTATTTGGCTAGTTGCGGGGATGGTTCAGTCGGATCCGTCAGTTGTGGGTTCCATTGCTTCCTTTGTCAATTACCTAAGCCAGATTATCTTTACCATTGTTATGGTTGGATTTTTGGGAAATTCTGTCAGTCGTGCTATGATTTCCATGCGTCGTATTCGAGAAATTCTTGACGCAGAGCCGGCTATGACCTTCAAGGATGTGCCAGATGAAGAGTTGATCGGAAGTCTTAGCTTTGAAAATGTGACCTTTACCTATCCAATGGACAAGGAACCAATGCTGAAAGATGTGACCTTTACTGTCGAACCCGGTCAAATGGTTGGTATCGTTGGAGCGACTGGTGCTGGGAAATCAACCTTAGCTCAATTGATTCCACGTCTCTTTGACCCGCAGGAAGGGGCCATCAAAATCGGAGGCAAGGATATTCGAGAAGTGAGTGAAGGAACCCTGCGTAAAACTGTTTCTATCGTTCTTCAACGTGCCATTCTCTTCAGTGGAACGATTGCAGATAATCTAAGACAGGGTAAGGTAGATGCCACTTTATTTGAAATGGAGCATGCAGCCAATATTGCCCAAGCCAGCGAATTCATTCATCGTATGGAGAAAACCTTTGACAGTCCAGTTGAGGAACGGGGAACCAATTTCTCAGGTGGGCAAAAGCAAAGGATGTCGATTGCCCGCGGAATTGTCAGCAATCCACGTATTCTGATTTTTGACGATTCGACCTCAGCCTTGGATGCCAAGTCAGAGCGCCTGGTTCAAGAAGCCTTGAATAAGGACTTGAAGGGGACAACAACCATTATTATCGCGCAAAAGATTAGCTCGGTTGTCCATGCAGACAAAATCTTGGTTCTAGATCAAGGGCGATTGATTGGTCAAGGTACGCATGCAGACTTGGTTGCCAACAATGATGTTTACCGTGAAATCTATGAAACACAGAAAGGAAAGGAGGAGTAAAATGAAGACAGTTCAATTTTTTTGGAATTATTTTAAAGTCTATAAGCTCTCATTTGTAGTTGTCATCCTGATGATTGTTCTGGCAACTCTTGCTCAAGCCCTCTTTCCGGTCTTTTCTGGACAAGCAGTGACAGAGCTAGCTAATTTAGTTCAAGCTTATCAAAATGGCAATCCAGAACTTGTTTGGCAAAGTTTATCAGGAATCATGGTTAATCTTGGCCTGCTGGTTTTTGGTTCTATTTATCTCCAGTGTGATATACATGTGTCTCATGACGCGCGTGATTGCAGAGTCGACCAACGAGATGCGCAAAGGCCTCTTTGCCAAGCTTGCTCGTTTGACGGTTTCTTTCTTTGACCGCCGACAAGATGGCGATATCTTATCTCGTTTTACCAGTGATTTGGATAATATTCTCCAAGCCTTTAACGAAAGCTTGATTCAGGTCATGAGCAATATTGTTTTATACATTGGTCTGATTCTTGTCATGTTTTCGAGAAATGTGACGCTGGCTCTCATCACCATTGCCAGCACACCAGTGGCCTTCCTTATGCTGATTTTCATCGTGAAAATGGCGCGCAAATACACCAACCTCCAGCAAAAAGAGGTAGGGAAGCTCAACGCCTATATGGACGAGAGTATTTCAGGTCAAAAAGCTGTAATTGTGCAAGGAATTCAAGAGGATATGATGGTAGGATTTCTTGAACAAAATGAGCGCGTGCGCAAGGCAACCTTTAAAGGAAGAATGTTCTCAGGAATTCTTTTTCCTGTCATGAATGGGATGAGTCTGGTTAATACAGCCATCGTCATCTTTGCGGGTTCGGCTGTCCTATTAAATGATAAGACTATTGAAACAAGTACAGCTTTAGGTCTGATTGTTATGTTCGCTCAATTTTCTCAGCAGTATTACCAGCCTATTATTCAAGTTGCAGCGAGTTGGGGAAGCCTTCAGTTAGCCTTTGCAGGGGCTGAACGGATTCAGGAAATGTTTGATGCAGAGGAAGAAATCCGACCTGAAAAGGCTCCAACCTTCACTAAGTTGCAAGAAGGTGTTGAAATCAGTCATATTGATTTTTCATACTTACCTGATAAACCTATTTTGAAAGATGTCAGCATTTCTGCTCCGAAAGGCCAGATGACAGCAGTTGTGGGTCCGACAGGGTCAGGAAAAACCACTATTATGAACCTCATCAATCGCTTTTATGATGTTGATGCTGGTGGTATTTATTTTGATGGAAAAGATATTCGTGATTATGACTTAGATAGTCTCAGAAGTAAGGTGGGAATTGTTTTGCAAGATTCGGTCTTGTTTAGCGGAACGATTCGAGACAATATCCGTTTTGGTGTGCCAGATGCTAGTCAAGAAATGGTTGAGGCAGCAGCCAAGGCAACCCACATTCACGACTATATCGAAAGTTTGCCTGATAAATACGATACTCTTATCGATGATGACCAGAGCATCTTCTCAACTGGGCAAAAGCAATTGATTTCCATTGCTCGAACGCTGATGACAGATCCAGAAGTTCTCATTCTAGATGAAGCAACTTCAAACGTAGATACGGTGACAGAAAGCAAGATTCAGCATGCCATGGAGGCGGTTGTAGCAGGAAGAACCAGTTTCGTCATTGCCCACCGCTTGAAAACCATCCTCAATGCTGATCAGATTATCGTTCTTAAAGATGGAGAAGTCATTGAACGTGGTAATCACCATGAACTCTTGAAACTAGGTGGCTTCTACTCAGAACTCTATCACAATCAATTTGTCTTTGAATAGGAAGAAAGTTGTCCTCTGTGGGCAGCTTTTTCTTGTCCATAAAAAATATTTATCACTGCCTTTAAAAAAACATATTAGACGAAAGGTGTTTTGAGTGATATGATAGGACTATCGTTAGAAATCAAAAGGAGAGACATCATGGCTAGAACGGTTGTAGGAGTTGCTGCAAATCTATGTCCCGTAGACGCAGAGGGCAAAAACATTCATTCATCTGTATCTTGTAGATTCGCAGAGAGCATTCGTCAAGTCGGCGGTCTTCCTTTAGTCATTCCTGTTGGCGATGAGTCAGTTGTACGCGATTATGTGGAAATGATTGACAAATTGATTTTGACAGGAGGCCAAAATGTCCACCCTCAATTTTACGGAGAGAAAAAGACCATCGAGAGCGATGATTACAATCTAGTCCGTGACGAATTTGAATTGGCACTCTTGAAAGAAGCGCTCCGTCAGAATAAACCAATTATGGCAATCTGTCGCGGTGTCCAACTTGTAAATGTTGCCTTTGGTGGAACCCTTAATCAAGAAATCGAAGGTCACTGGCAAGGACTACCTTTCGGAACATCTCACTCTATTGAGACAGTAGAAGGAAGCGTGGTGGCTAAGCTATTTGGAAAAGAAAGTCAGGTCAATTCTGTCCATCGTCAAAGCATTAAAGATTTGGCACCTAATTTCCGTGTAACTGCTATTGATCCAAGAGATCAGACCATTGAAGCGATTGAGTCTATCGACGAACACCGTATTATCGGTTTGCAGTGGCATCCAGAGTTTTTGGTTAATGAAGAAGATGGCAATTTAGAATTATTTGAGTATTTATTGAATGAACTGTAACGACTGGTGTATCTGGTCGTTCTTTCTTTTATTTATTTCAAAATTTTTGGAATGTGGGATTTTTACGCAAACGTTTGAATTCTGATAAAAATTGGAGAAATTCGACAAAAAAACTTGAAAAAAACGAAGGTAAGCGTTATGATAGAAAAGAAGAAATATTGGAGGAATAACATGTCACATATTAAATTTGATTATTCAAAAGTTTTAGACAAATTTGTTGCACCACATGAAGTGGAATACATGCAAGCACAAGTTACAACTGCTGACGAAATGATTCGTAAAGGAACTGGTGCTGGTAGCGACTTCCTAGGATGGTTGGATCTTCCTGAAAACTATGACCGCGAAGAATTTGACCGCATCTTGAAAGCTGCTGAGCAAATCAAATCAGACAGCGATGTTTTGGTAGTTATCGGTATCGGTGGATCTTACCTTGGTGCTAAAGCAGCAATCGACTTCTTGAATCACCACTTTGCTAACTTGCAAACAAAAGAAGAACGCAAAGCTCCACAAATTCTTTACGCAGGAAACTCAATCTCATCTACTTACCTTGCTGACTTAGTAGAGTATGTAGCTGACAAAGACTTCTCAGTAAACGTGATTTCTAAATCAGGTACAACAACTGAACCAGCTATCGCTTTCCGTGTCTTCAAAGAACTCTTGGTTAAGAAATACGGACAAGAAGAAGCAAACAAACGTATCTATGCAACAACTGACCGCCAAAAAGGTGCTGTTAAGGTTGAAGCAGACGCTAACGGTTGGGAAACATTTGTTGTTCCAGATGATATCGGTGGACGCTTCTCAGTATTGACAGCCGTTGGTTTACTTCCAATCGCAGCATCGGGAGCTGACATCAAAGCCCTTATGGAAGGTGCGAATGCAGCTCGCAAAGACTACACTTCAGATAAAATCTCTGAAAACGAAGCTTACCAATACGCAGCCGTTCGTAACATCCTTTACCGTAAAGGCTATGCAACTGAAATCTTGGTAAACTACGAGCCATCACTTCAATACTTCTCAGAATGGTGGAAACAATTGGCTGGTGAATCAGAAGGAAAAGACCAAAAAGGTATCTACCCAACTTCAGCCAACTTCTCAACTGACTTGCACTCATTGGGTCAATTTATCCAAGAAGGAACTCGTATCATGTTTGAAACAGTTGTTCGTGTTGACAAACCTCGTAAAAACGTGATTATTCCTAGCTTGGAAGAAGACCTTGACGGACTTGGTTACCTTCAAGGAAAAGACGTTGACTTTGTAAACAAAAAAGCGACTGACGGTGTTCTTCTTGCCCACACAGACGGTGATGTACCAAACATGTACGTGACTCTTCCTGAGCAAGATGCTTTCACTCTTGGTTACACTATCTACTTCTTCGAATTGGCTATCGCCCTTTCAGGTTACTTGAATGCCATCAATCCATTTGACCAACCAGGTGTTGAAGCTTACAAACGTAACATGTTTGCCCTTCTTGGAAAACCAGGATTTGAAGAATTAAGCAAAGAACTTAACGCACGTCTATAATAGAAGAAAAGAGTGGTTTGCCCACTCTTTTTACTCTCTTTATTCATAGAAATTGGACTCAGCCAAGACTTGTGATATAATATAGAGAGCAAAAAGGCAGACGCCTAGAGACTTTATAGGAGAAACTATGTCAAAAGATATCCGCGTACGTTACGCACCAAGTCCAACAGGACTACTACACATCGGAAAATGCCCGTACAGCATTGTTTAACTACTTGTATGCACGTCATCATGGTGGAACTTTTTATCATTCGTATCGAAGATACTGACCGTAAACGCCATGTCGAGGATGGTGAACGTTCACAGCTTGAAAAACCTTCGTTGGTTGGGTATGGATTGGGATGAAAGCCCAGAAACACATGAAAACTACCGCCAGTCTGAGCGTTTGAACTTGTATCAAAAATACATTGACCAACTGTTAGCTGAAGGAAAAGCCTATAAATCTTACGTTACAGAAGAAGAGTTGGCAGCTGAACGTGAACGCCAAGAAGCTGCTGGTGAAACTCCTCGCTACGTAAATGAATACCTTGGCATGAGTGAAGAGGAAAAAGCGGTTTACATCGCAGAACGTGAAGCAGCAGGAATTATCCCCACTGTTCGCTTGGCTGTCAATGAGTCAGGTATCTACAAGTGGCATGATATGGTCAAAGGTGATATCGAATTTGAAGGTGGCAATATTGGTGGTGACTGGGTTATCCAAAAGAAAGACGGTTACCCAACTTACAACTTTGCTGTTGTCATTGATGACCATGATATGCAAATCTCTCATGTTATCCGTGGAGACGACCACATTGCCAACACACCAAAACAGCTCATGGTTTATGAAGCACTCGGTTGGGAAGCTCCAGAGTTCGGTCACATGACCTTAATCATCAACTCTGAAACCGGGTAAGAAAACTGTCAAAACGTGACACCAACACCCTTCAGTTTATCGAAGACTACCGTAAAAAAGGTTATTTACCAGAAGCAGTCTTTAACTTCATTGCTCTTCTTGGTTGGAACCCAGGTGGCGAAGATGAAATCTTCTCTCGTGAAGAACTCATTAAACTTTTCGATGAAAATCGTCTCAGCAAGTCACCGGCAGCCTTTGATCAGAAGAAACT
>BNJS01000523.1_pt1 | contig 96041 bp, 121 predicted proteins | sample 8540461 | NCBI WGS metagenome assembly BNJS01 (sample SAMD00202454, study PRJDB9452) | human saliva metagenome | isolation source: human saliva | place: Japan | reverse complement strand
GAGCGCATCGACCGATATTCGTAAAACTCAGCACCAGATGCGACCTTCTAAAAAGTACCTCGATTGGGCCACGTTGGTTTGTTGCAAAGATAGGCTCATTCAACTATTCTTAAAGCCCGATAGATGGCAAATATTTGACCGACGTGAATAGTTGCTATGCAGAGGCGTTATGCCAGCAGCATTGTGGGCCACGTTTCAGCGTGTTTTGAAACCAACAATTCTTATATCAATGAGCGGTGCGGTGATTAACGGTTTTGTACCCGCAGCCAGGTGGCATCAGACTTTTGAGCATTGACGGAAAATGTCAACCTGGATCGATTGACCATAGTATTAAGTGATAGCGCACCGGAGGAGCGATCAATCACTATACTGATAGTCGTGCCGTGGCACGGGAATCTGAATATCTGTGCGCGCAGATAGCGTCACACTCTACTGCGATGAGCAAGGAGGGGATTGTAGATTTTGAGTCGGTTGTTGTGTTTGATGTGCATGTAACCCCTGGTGGGTCGGACGCACTGCTAAGACGTACTGCGGTGGCCTACGTAACAGTGACATTCTATTGCCGGTATTTTTAGCAACACCAACCACGATAGCGATAAGGAACGAGAATGAAGGAAAGAATCCAAAAGTTCGTCTGGACATGTCCATATTCTTTATTCTGCTGGGACTTCTTTTTCCTATCACTAGCTTTTTGTCCGACCCTTTTGGGGCGTCTTTCTTTTATTCCTTTTTTATCGGAGGATCTTTTGTTTGGCTCGCTGTTGTATTTTTAGATGCAAGAACACAACTTTACTATAATGAAATGGAAAGAGCTTTTTGCTGACGATTACCTTTCGCTGACGATATCGCAGTAATTTCCATACCTGAATGGCAGCATTTTACGCACTTTTGCGGCCCTTTTTCGTTTTGATTTCACTCGGCCTGACGCCGTGGCTTTTTCTCCTGGCGCGTGACGACGGATCATTTCCTTCGATATGGCATCTAATTTCCGTATTTATACATTCTTCCGACTTGTATTTATATGTTCTTTTTATTTACCTCTACGCGTAAAATTTCCGTAAACAAAAAGTAGAACTTTTTATTAAAAATGAAGTTCATGGTTTGGGATGGAACTCGGAGCTAACGTCACTAAATGCTGATCTTGATCTTGATGTCCATCACTCAGATCAGATGTTTGAGCTTATTGCATCTAATGTTAACTACACGCGTAATTCAATCTTTGGAGCGAAGAAAAGGAATTCAAAAAGATAGTATTACGATACCTAATCCAAGAAATGTTCAGCTTGAGGAGTTTTTGCCGTGGCTATTTCCCGGAACAACGACACCTGTTACCGCTAATGTTTGATCTCATTGCGGAGCCTCGGGCTAGTTCCTCTTCACGTTCGGCGAAGGCTCGAAAAATTCGTGAAGAATCAACAAGAAGGCAAGAAGAACTTCGTCAAGTAGGATTTCTCCTTGCCATGTAGTAGTTAGTGTGGTCAATCTCTCAGTGCGAGTGTTTAGTGGATCATACACAAACCATTGTTAGTCTGAAGCCTTTATATGCTACGCACCCTAAAACATGAAGAATCCGAAAACTACAATCCTCATCACTGCCGTAGCCGGAATGCATTAGCTCACCCTGTTCCTCACCACGACGTGGTCTAGCAGCCCTATACCCCTAGGCCAGCATGCGAGGAACAGCCATAAAAGAGAAGACCCATTTGCTAGGTTAGCCATTTACCAAAAACATCAATAAAAGTGGAAAAGAGATCCTTTCCGCATGCTAGCCGACCTCGATATCTTAAGCCCACATAGCTGACACAATTTACTGCTAGCTGGATATCCAACACCTGGCCTGCGATGACCGCCACTGCCAACGCCCCGCCACCGGCACACCGCTTGGCCTTATGACAGTTGCATCAGTCAAGCCACCGTTTAGCGGTATCTCTACAAAGCGTTGGGGAATATTTCCTCCCGCGCCTTCAGCTAGCAACAAGTAGTAGCGGATCAGGAAGCAACAGTTAAGCTGATCCTCCGTCTGGATGGCACGCTCATCGACATTGACGACGTTGCCATCCGAAAAGTTACAGGCCACGACAGAGATATCAACGACGGCGACGACCCTGGCTACATTTCGCTAAACATTCCTGTTTCGTTGGGACCTATAAATCCTATCGAATCGGAACAACAGGCCGCTATACATACCCCCGCCCAAAGCCTTAGGCTGCATATGGCATCACTGCTACACACCAGCATATTTTTGATTTCATCTGACGAGATACCCCGAGGTGTGGATTTTCGCCGTTTAAGGCTACCACGGTGCAGGTGTCAAGGGTGAACCCTGCGAGTAAAGGATGCCGATTGAACTTCGGTGATGAAGCAATGATAGAAATAATTACTGCCATCAGGCAATCTACCGGAGGTCGAAACGAGGCACTAAAGCACGAGAACGCACTCAAACACGCAAATTCATGCCTGACGGTGAGCACGACGATCACTAAAAAGTGTCGTGGTGTTGACATCGCTGTATCATGAGCATGATTGGCGATACTGGTGAGAAAAGATCTAAGCTACTTTTTCGACCTATTCGTTTCCTTTATTTTTTTGCATTTCCTCTCTTTTTTTCGCGAGTTCAATATATATATTCTGCGCTCGACGCGAAGGAGCTCCCCGATTATATTGAGGCTCACAAATCAAGTCAATCATCAAACTCCACAACTCTTTTTGCTCGGGAGTAGCCACATTAAAAATTTATCTAAAGGAACGTTTCTAGCATCCGGTATTGGCACCAATTTTTATCAAAGTAATCGACTTTGTCACCAAAAATAGACTCTCGCTTATACTTCACGTTGGCAACCGAAAAACACAAGAGCAGTACTATGTTTGCTACCCTCAATTTCAAGATGGGGATCCTCTGACACCAATTCCGACTGCAACCCAAGACCGCGGAAAGTTCACGTTTAAAATAATTTTTTCCTACAGTAATCGTTTGAGAAACTGAAAATAAAACAGTAGACTGCAAGGGGAAACATGCACACATAAAGAAATCAAATGCCAAACTGAAGAAACCCACCGCCAGGGAGAAACGCGCCCGGAAATAACTACGGAGCCAAACCGATACCATAAAAAGGAAACCAGAGAAGCTCTGAATGACATTAGCCCAACGAGAGAGCGTAAATTACTGGCAAGATCGTCCACAAATAAGATTTGCGGGTGCGCTCTCCAATTAATAATATTATAGTGAGTCCTCAAATCCAGACCCACTATCCCCATCCACGCAAAAGATCCAAAGATAAGTAGCGAGTAATAAAACGAAGCACCGAAAGGATCAAATAAAAAAGTCACTGTAGAAAAAAAGAGACCTATAGCGATCATTGCCAAAGCAACCATGAAATATTGCGTATTCTTTTCGTTTCATCATCAATCCTTATTATTGCGGTGGTCGAGCATTGTTAAAAACAGGCAAGGGGGTATCGTTATTACGAGGAGTCACTACAGTACGCTGTAACAACACGTCCAACCCACTAGGGTTTACATACAAATCAAACATGGTTACCGATTCAAAATCGACAGCCATCTCATTACAGACGGCAGTAAACCGAGACGTTATTTGTGCACACACATATTCAACCTCTCGCGCCACGACACAAATATCAGAACTGCTACTAACTGCCCCTTTAGGTAGCACGTCATTCACGCCTACAAACAAATGCTCTAGGTCAACATTTCCCTCAATCTGAAATCCCGATGCCACAGCCGTAGGTGCAAAACCATCAACCGTCACATCGCTCACAAATATGGTAGCTGTATCCGACAGGAGTGTAACCATCTCCGGCAACGTTACGCCCACCTCTTTAAGAGGTCGCCAACCATTAGGAAACTCCCACAAGCTACGAGGGTCAATCATCTCAGCCACATCAAACTGATAGATAGCATAACCCATTTCGACTAGACGGCTAAAGAGATCAGTCATAGCTTCGCTGCCCCCTGCACTGTCTTCGTTGTAAGATACCCAACTCCAGCACCTACTACTAGCCCTATAGCCGTACCAATTACCGGCACAGCGCTTCCGGCACTGGCGCCCACAAATGCCCCAGCAATTGCAGTTCCAAGTGCTGTGCCCTGGCCCAACCGCAGCTGCTCCTGCTGCCAGCCTATGGTATCTCGAACCAATAGCCAACTTCGGATCCATTCCTGTTTAATATCCACCGTTGCACCCAAGGCAGCACCCAATACTGGCGTACCTCGCCCCACCAAAGTAGGTGCCTTTATCCAATCTACATTTTTGGCTATTGCCGCCCCGTTACCCAGCAATTCAGCCTGAAGTAGGGACGCTGCGACAGGAGAATCAATCCCAAGATTAGTGATAGTCAAAGGCGTAATCACTGTTTGTGGGTATATAGGTTTTAAAGAAGCTTTCCCAATCATATTTCTTCAGCTCATCTCCAATACGTTCCATCACAGAACTAACACGATCACCAGACGACTGATCCCACTGCTCAATCAACCTCAAAATCCGCGCAATCGCACTCGACAGCGCAGCAATTTTATCGGCAAGTTGACGAATTTGATCTAGCCACGCCATATGCTGTCGGGCCACGGCACCCACCATCCGCGCCCCATGCACGTCATCCGCCCCCGACAATGACACGATCTTAGTACCATACGCCTCAACGTGGTCAGCACTATCTTGCACCTGACGCGAAATCTGAGTCAACAATCCAGCCGCCGCTTCCCATGAATCACTCGACCCACCGCGCACCCGCCAAAGCCCGCAGCACCAGTCATATACGATGAATGAGCGGTCCCCCACCTGGGATACTCGGGCATCCACATGCCCGCCTAATGTCGTTTTGATGTCCGCAGCTGCCGTCAAACTCTTCCCCAAACCACTTTCGCATCAGCATACGCGGTCTCGCAGGAAAGAAGATGTGCCTTAGCCGCAGTAATAGCTGGAGCATTGCCCGTCACCATTGCTGCCTTCAAGGCAAGCTCCGCCATATTCACCGCCTGTGCTGCTAAGTTTACTGCGCCATGATGCACAAAAGCCACGCTAGTTAACGTCTCCATCGCGGTTTTCGTTCCAGCTAAATCCTGGCCGTCATCCATCAAGTGGCGTCCGCAATTAACTGCATCGCCTGTCCTGCAGACCCCACCCTGGACGCATACACGCTATTGACCAACTCCGCCAGTCCTGCGCCTTCGCTACCGGAATAGTTGCACATCGATGCTGCAAGATGAGACTGCTCCTGCTCAAATCCCCTCGCTGCCTGCACCCATCGTGCGTGCGTGTCCTCGACTTGCCCAACATCACCACCAATATGAAAATCGTTGGCTTCAAAGACACTGAAACTCGGCAGAAATGCTGCTGGCATAACCTCTCCAGATCACAAAATTTATATTATCTGATTATTTACTAACTACCATATTCTGATGATAGTTGAACAAACCTATCTGCGCAACAAACTATTTTTTCCACATTCTAGAGCATACAACAATTCCGCTATTTGCCAAATAACTCAGGCGCTGCAAAATATAATGCGTAAAGTTCGCGAATCCCTGAGGCAGTGCTCCAAAGCACTGCAACCATCCATACTCACCTTTTAATAAATCTGTGAAAATAGCGGGCATTAGAAAGCCAAAAATATTTTTGTATCTACATCACGATAACAGCCTCAGCTGCAATAAAATTTTCCAATCATCTGACTCTGGCCGAAAGCCAATAATTTGCATCTGGAAAAAGTAGGGTTCTATGGCTCGTACACAATCCACACCTACCCTCAATCATATCCATCATCTAAATCTGATTGAAGTAATTTGGTCAGTAACGTAACAAGTTACAAATTGGTAATCAACCATGCCCGACATGGCAACATGGCACCTTAGTACTCACATCAATTCCACGTCAGGGCGAATGCCAACGCCACGCATCTCACTATCCAGCCAATAAGCAGGCGCTAGCATTCGCCTCGGCCAACTAAAGAATCAGAAACTATTCGCCAGCCAAAGTCTGAGTCACGAGCTGGCGGGTCTCAGCCCACAGACTGCGTGTTTTCATCCAACGAGGCTCAGAACCTGCCTCCCAGCACTTCGCGTGCCTGATGTGCTGATTTGGACCACCTCCCGTGAATTGCAGCGTACTGTTCTTGTTCGCCACCTTCCCAGCTGCCACCACTGAGCTTACGCATGTCGCCTTCCATCTCATCCAACGTCGCCTCAATGGAAGAAATCACTTGGTTAATATCCCCTGAGACGTTCTCTGCGGTGGAACTATCGTATGCGTACACACCTTCAGACATAATTACACCTTTTCTCTTTAAACACTTTCAATGATCAACAAAGTTTAGAGGATGTTGCCTTGTGGCATATCCATGCCCGCAAATCGATTCTGCAGATTCTGAGTCTGCTCATCCTCTCCGGACTGGTAGGTTTGACCCGCACCTTCCACGCGGTTGGTCAGTTCACCGAGTGCAGAGTTAACTCCGTTCATAGACTCACCCATGCTTGTGTCATCTGCTCCCACTGATCCGACCGATGAGCCTTTCCAGGTCGATTGCAGGGGTTCAATAACTTCCATGAACCGCTTTGATTCCTGCCGCAAGGTCTGATTATGCTGCTGCAGGGGACTGCACGTGCGATGTAATCGCAGCGTGCTCTACTGACATTTTGGATGCATCGGTCATGACAAATATTCCTTTATACTATTAAACTACTGTTGATTGGATGAACATTTTTGCACTGCGTACCGGTGCAGGGAACGCACAGATTCGCAACTCTCATACTGAGTTGGAAAGCACTTCCCAGATCGAATCTCGCAGCTCGCCACTACCTTCTCGCACCGACTTAAGTGCAGCTTCGACCGACTCTAGGATATCGGCACTTTGCTTAGCGTTTTTCATTCATTTTCCGAGCAACCTCGTAGTATCCATCGGCCTCTACAGCAACCCAGTGTGGCTCCAAATTAGCCACCTCTGAGAGCATTTCCTGTAAAGTTGATCGAATACTCTCCATCACTGAAAAGAATGTTACGCTCCGAGGTTTCTGAGACGGAGTTCGTGAAGGCATATACATCGCCACTGTTGCCGCTCGCCATCACTACATCCTCTCTCCACTACCGGAACTGCCTTCGTCGCCACCTCTAAGCTTCGATGCAAATTCACCTGATGAAGACACCATCTGGACACCAAACTCAGAGTCAGAACTCGCAATCTGGCTGGATACATCGCCTAGGCCATCGACGTTATACAACAAGGTTCTCCTGAGGTTTTCCATTCATAGAAGAATGACTCCGCAGCACCGCTCATGCGAGCACCATGAACATCATCGACACCCGAGAGGCTTGTCATGCCGTTTTCCACACCATCAAGCTCTGCTTTCACATTGCTAAAGTTGCTTCCAACGGTAAACAGGTGCGCTACCGAGATTTGGACTTTATTGCTCTGAGCCATCACATACTCCCTTCATATCTATTTGTCCGCCACGGCGAGGACAACGTCATCGTCTGCGGCACGGAGGTCACCCGACTTCCGGGGCTCGAGTGCCAGTTTTGGATCCAGCACTCGTCCCGTCAATTCAGGGAACATATTGATACTGTTGGTTGGCCGAATAACCATGCCCCAGATTGTGGGTGCAAGACCTTCTTCCGAGGCAGCCCCAGAGACCATTGCTACCCAGGAGGCAGAGGTAACGTGTAGTGCCGCCTGGTAGTTCCAGATTGTCCTGCGCTCCTTTAAACGCTCAAAGCCTTCGTGCCCACTAAAGACAGCATCAATAATCGTCATGCTTGCAGAATGGGGTGAGAAACTTTGCCACAGCACAAGGAGAGTACAGGCGGATATTTTTCCATCGTCCAGCGTTCCGGACAGCACAAATGACAGCAGGACTTTGTTGTCTTGTGCTGATTTTAGTCGCTGCGCCGAATAGAACCGGTCAATGATGCGCTCGGCTTGGCGCTGCCATGATGCTGGGTGTGTATCTATAAAAGCCCAGCTAGTTGGCAATTGTACTGTCCACAAAAAGTTGAGCCCTAAACATCTGAGGGTGTAGTGATAACTGCTGCTGCCGAACATCCGCATTATCCTCGCCAGTTACCAAATCGGTCATCACCATGTCCTTACACGTCACCCATGTATCAACTCTGCATATATATGTACAGCAAAAGCTAGTCTACACAAATTTTTAGTTTCTATGGAGCGATATCTTCACTTTGTTTATTAATTTTTGATGAAAATTTTCTTATCTTGGACAAAAGCCAGTTGTACCAGGTGTTTTTTGCCGGATTTGTCCACCCAATTCGCGCGACCCGCTGGGAGTCGCTGGAGGTAGACTCCTGGCCATACCTGTCCTTCTTGACGGTCGCCGGACAGCAAAATTCCGTTGGCACCAGCGTCCTTAAGCCCTTGCAGTACGGGCTCGTAGCTGGACCGACCGATTCCAGCTGCGCGGCGGGCAATGATCACATGCAGCCCAATATCTGCTGCTTGGGCCAGGAATGGGACGAGGGGCTTGAGGGGGTTGTTAGTACCTTCGATCATGTCAAAGTCGTCCACCACAATGTAGATTTCGGGCCCTGACCACCATGAACGGTTGCGGAGCTGTTCCACAGTCACGTCGGAGGGAGGCAGGCGTCGTTCCAGCTCAAGCCGGATGCCTTCAACGAGTGTTTTTGCCGCGCTGGCGGTGCCGGCGTAATCGCCCAGGAAGTCTGGAGGCACAAATCCCAGAAGGTTGCGGCGCATATCGAACATGCCGAACATCACTTCGTTGGCTTTCTTACCAATCAAGGCTTCGGAGATTAGCGCCCGCAGTGTGGATGTCTTGCCGGTTTGGGAATCTCCCACCACGATGATGTGGCGTTGCCCATCATCCAGGTCGAATTGCACGGGACCCAGATCCGCCTCGGCAATGCCAACAATCGCCGCAGGGGCGCTGTCGTAGTCGGTGCGCATTTGTTCGTAGGTGACCAGTTCCGGCAGCATCCGCACTGCTGGCGCACCGCCACCCTCTGCCAGGCGTCGGCAATGGCTGCGACAACCCTTCTATCGTGTTGTCGCGGATGACGTCGGGTTGATCGAACGTCGGTAAGCATATTTGTGAATAGAGTTCGTCCATGCTGAGGGCCCGGCCAGCGGGCGCCCTTCATCCCGATCATGGCGCGGCGGCCGATGATCGAGTCGATGGGGTCGTTCAGGTGCATCTCTACCTTGGTGCCGATCACGGCCTGTAGCTGCAGACGGAAGTCAGCCCACCGCCCGGACACGAAGATCACATGGATGCCAAAGCCCAGTCCACGTTGTGCGATGGTCTGCACAATCTCGGCGAGCATGTCGAAATCTTGCCGGAAGCTTGACCAGCCATCAACGACCAGGAAGATATCGGACGCCACCAATTCAGGGATGCGGCCGTTGCGGTGCATTTCCCGCATCTGTTCCGGCACCATCAATTTTTGTATTGGCTGAACAATTTCCTCGCGCTGGTGCAGCCAGTTCTGCATTTCAGCGATGAGTCGGCTCAGTTTTTCTTCTTCAAGCCGGGATGCCACACCACCAACGTGCGGCAGTTTTTCCAAGTAGCTGAGCCCGGCGCCGGACATGTCCACGATGAAGAAGTTGACCTCTTCTGGTGTGTGCGTCAGCGCCGCAGAGGTGATCAGGGTGCGCAGCACGGTGGACTTTCCGGACTGTGGCGAGCCGAGGATGGCCATGTTGCCGCCGGATCCGGCGAGGTTGATGGTCATGGGGCCCTGCCACTGTTCCATGGGCTTGTCTTTTATGCCCAGGGGGAATTCCAGATAGGCTTCGCGCTCTACTTGGAGCCCCTTGTCAGAGGTGAGGTGCGCCCTCCCCAACACTTGCTCTAGGCCCAAGCGCTCTGGGAGCGGTGGCAACCAGATTTGACGGGTTTTTTCAGCGGCTGTGCGCAGGCGATCCACCACCACTTCCAGAGTGATGCGCTCGTCGTTGTTGCTGCCCGCCATGGCGGCCTGCACTTCCCGTTCCAGGCGGTATTCCTCTTCCCGCTGCTGCAACCAGTGCTCGGTGGTGTTGAGTAGTTCCAGTGGCATAGCCACAGGCGGGAGCGAGCGGTCTGCTTCGCGAGCCGTAGCCACATACGGGCCGGACACGTAGGCGGCTTTGAAGCGTTCGAAAATGTCCGGGTCCACTTTTAGCAGACCGGAGCCGGGAATGGGCGGCAGCTCATGGGCGTCGGGCGATCCGATGGCGGCGCGGGATTCCTGCGCGGAGAAGGTGCGCAGACCCAGGCGGTAAGACAGGTAGGATTCCAGACCACGCAGGCGGCCTTCTTCGAGGCGCTGCGAGGCCAGCATCAGGTGCACACCAATGGAACGGCCGATGCGCCCGATCTGCACAAAAAGGTCAATGAATTCAGGCTTGGCCGCCAGGAGCTCGCCGAACTCGTCGATCACCACAAAGAGGTGCGGCAGCGGGTCTGTGACTTCGCCTTTGTTGCGAAGTTTGTTGTATTCGCCCACATTAGGCAGGGTTTCCTGCTGCCTGGAGGACACGCTGTCTGCGCTGGATTTCGCCGAGGATGGAGTCGTGCAGGCGGTCCACCAGCCCGGCACCGTCTTCCAGGTTGTCCACGATGGCGGCGGTGTGCGGCAGGGCTTCCAAGCCCGCGAAAGTCGCGCCACCCTTGTAGTCCACCAACACGAGAGACAGCATGTCTGGGTGGTGGCAGATGGCCTGTTCCAACACGATGGTGCGCAGCACTTCGGATTTACCGGAACCGGTCGCACCAACACACAGGCCATGCGGTCCCATGCCGTTGAGCGCGGATTCTTTGATGTCCAGGCTCACGGGCCCACCCGTGGAGTCCACACCGTAGGGCACGTTGAGGAAGTCCTCGACGGAACGCGGTGCCCACAGGGCGTCAATGTCGTAGGTGTTAAAGTCCGCAATGCCCAGCAGGCGGTCCAGGGTGATGGTTTTCTCTAGGGGCGCGTCGGGAATGGCGTCTTCCACTAGGCGCAACGGCGACAGTTCGCGGGCGGTCGCCTCCGCCAGCCTCGGGTTCACCACATCGGCGGTGCCTTTGTAGCCGCCGTACAGCAAGCGCTGCGGGAAACCCTTGGCACCTTCCTCCGCTCCCCACCACACCGCGGTCGAGGAGTTGAACGCTGAAGGCGAGCGCGGCGTCGTCAAGCGTGCGCTTATCATCTGTGCTTTTCGACGCCCCCTTGCGCCGCTGCTTTTTCCCCTGGTCAAAGCTCACGCGCACATCAACGTGGGAGGGTTCCATACGCTGCATCGTGGCGGTGGAGATGATGGTGATGCGGGCTTTTTCCAGGTCCTCCACCTCGGCGAGTTTGCTCATCACAAAACGCCCATGGTCGGATTCCATATCCACCACCACGATCAGGTGCGGTCGCTCCACCTGGATCATGCGGGTTTTGCCTTTGGCGGTCATTTCTTCACGGCGCTCATCCAGCTCGGAGATCAGCGCCTCGGCGGAATCCTCGTCGGTGGAGGCACCCGCGCAGGCCGATCGGGCCGTCGAAAGCGGTGGTCGTCCAGAATGTGCGGGAGCCACAGCGCCCAGCGTCCGGTGTCCTCGCCGCCGGACAGCGGCAGCGCCAGGTGCAGGCGCAGGTCATCAGGGGCGTGCAACACCGCCACCTGCAGCAACAGGGCACGGATGGCGTTGGCGGTGACATCGTGCGGGCCGATCAACGACACGGTGCCGTGAAGGGGGACGGCGATGGGCAGGGTCGTCGATAGTGCTGCAGCGTTTCAGCATGCGGTCAAGATAGTGCTTGGGGAAATCGGTTCGGGTACCAACATCGGGTCGCCAGCGGGCGAACCGTCACCCCGCACGCCAAATCACCCGTGCCAACCCCTCAAAACGCACCACCAGGAAATCCTCGTCAGACGGGCGGCGCTCCCACAGGCGGTGCGGCTGGCGAATCACATCCGACAACGCGCCCGGCGCGGGTTACACAACGCCGACTGTTCGCGCTGCTCTTCAGCAAGGTCGCGGATGGTGTCTTCCTGTTCCTCCAGGTGTTCCAGGAAACGTTCGCGGGAGTCTTCCGCTTGTTTGCGGGGACCGGTCTTGGCTCGCAGCAGCGCTGCCCCCGCCGTGATGAGCACCACCACTAGCATGGCCACTCCGACGGCCATGCGGATGGGGGCTTCCTGAGGAAAACATCATAAGAACCATGCCCATGCCCGCCACCACGGGTAGCACCGCCTTCAACGCACCACCCCGCCGCCCCGCCCGCGCGGATGGTGGGCACCGATGCCAGTTCAACAGGCTTTTCGGGCGTAATTTGTCGATGCAAACGAGCCGGACGGTGAATTAAACGAGTACCCAGAGTCCCCCTTCGAAACTGCCTACGCAACGCCTCTTATCGTGTGCAAAGCTTTATATTACTATTATGACAGGAGTGTTTATTCGTCTCAGCGTATTCTGGCAAGACCGTCAATTGGACGTGAGCCTACCAGCACAGCGCCCTATTGTGGACATCATCGACGACGTCACTGGCTTGCTCACAGCCACCGATGCCCACGATGCCAACCCCCAGGACAACGTTGTGGACGCTCGCACGTGGGTGCTGTCCTCCCCCACCACCGGAATACTCAGTTCTGAGGCGACGCTGGAAAGCTACGACATCGTCGATGGTCACCGGCTGTTTCTGACCCAGCGTGCTGATGCCGCGCACTCCCCCTTCGTCGACGATGTCATGTCCGAAGTGCGCCGCACCATCTCCGACAATCAATGGCGCTGGTCTGACAGCGTACGCAGTGGCGGCCTGCTCATTACAGCCGGTGTGCTCGCACTAGTACTGTTTATCCCAGCGGTATTGAAAATCTTCAGCGCCCCCGAACACATTGACGCCTGGACTAACGACCATTGGCTTATGGCGGCATTCGCTGTTGTACTGACAATCGCTGCGGTGGGCGTTGCACTATGGCAACCAAAATCCCCCACGCGATGGTTATCTATTTCCCTACCGCTGGTTTCTTTTGTTTGTGCAAGCCCGTTTCTGCGGCATTTTCCCGCAGGTATTGAACTTAGCGCCCTTACTAGCGATCATCTGCCTCACCAGCATCCCCGTCGCCATCATCGCCGGGAAAAGCAGGGGAACGTAACGGCCTCGCAGGCTCCCTCGCCCTTGGCGGCATTGCGCTTGTTGGCGGCATCGTCTGCACCTGCGACTACTTCGGGGTTAGCACCCTAGCGCTCGCCGCCTGGTCCTCCTGGGCACCCATCGCCCTACTGCTGATCACCCCCACCATTGCCGTCAGCTCCTCCGGGCTTGCCACCCTGCTCCGGCAAAGCGATTCCGGGGATGCCATTGACCGCGAACAAATCCGCACCCGCACCCTCCGCTCCGCCGCGCTTTGCGACGCCCTGGTATGGTTCAGCACTGCACTTGGGTTACTGATCATTCTCACCCTGGCGAGGCAGCCCATACTGGCAGCAAGGGATCTGCGCCTTCGTGCTCTCCCTCATTCTCATGCTCCGAAGCAACGGATTCAGCGATGCCCGACTCATCGCGCCACTCATCCTCAGCGGCAGCCTTGGCGTAGCCGTGTGCGCCGGCGCACTCCCCGGCTGGATAGCCCACCGCAACGATATCTCCGTCCCCCACATCCCATGGTGGACCCAGCTCGGAGCGGACGCCTGGCAGCCCTGGCTCTACTTCGGCATTACGCTGCTGCTGATCGGGTTGATCCTGCTTTCACTGATCGGCTACAAGCCCCACGACGTGCAGAAGCGCGATCCGCCAAAATCATCTCCGGTATTGACACTTTTGTGAGCATCTTCGCCATCCCGTCCATCCTGGTCGCCCAGGGTGTGCTCACCTACTACTGGGCGACGATCTAGTTTTTAGGAGGTTGTGCTGGGTGGGTCCGAAAATGGGGTGTTGTCGCGCTTGGGGATGGACCTTGTTAGCAAGGGTGCCACGGTTGTTGTTTATGATCCATCGAAATGCCAAAACCCCTGGATAAACGACACCCTGATAGGTATTGGCGCTGGGCTGGGCCTTGAACGCTGTTAGTGCAAAAGTTTGCATAGAAGTATGCTTATCTTCAAGCCGGAAAATGGGGCATTTTTGAGCTTGAGCGTAAGCAGATTTTGCAGGGGGCATAAAAACGGCGCAAAGTTGTCAGGTAGGTCCATCCCCAAGCACGACAACACCCCTTTTCGTACCCAGCAATGGACCTACCTGACATTAACAGCGTTCAAGCCCGCAAACATCCCCACCTCACAGCATTTTGAATAATCTTTGCCGCGCCGATGGTCGCGACAGCAGCAGCACACAGGCGATAATGAGAAAATCACCAGGATGCGCATGCGCTTGGGGGCGACCACAGGTTCTTCCATCCCAAAGCACATTGCTTTGGTCGCTAAAGCCCATGCGGAGTTTGTTGGCTTGCAGGGCTGCGCGATGGTCGCGCCAGTTGGATGCGCGCGAGGACCGCCGTTTTTCGGCATCTTGCTTGTCGCGGGTGGCTTTTTCATGTCTGGCCATGGTTATCGTGCTACCTGCTTATCTATTGGTTAAAGAATTGCCCAGGCAGTGGGATGGTGATCACCGGCGGCTGGCGTGCTGGCTGCTGTGGCGCTGGCGCTGGTGCTGGAACAGTTTGTGTCACTGTCACAGGCGCCTGAGATGTCACAGGCGCTGGCGGTGGGGCGGGCGGCGGCGTGCTGGACGAGGTCGGCGGCGGCGGGAAGTACGAGGTGGGCAGGGGCGGGAGTTGCCCGGCCGGGGGCTTCATCTGGTTGAGTTCTTCGTCTTTGGCCCAACCGGCTTCTTTGCAGCGGTGAGGGTGGCCAACAGTAAGAGTGTGGTGGCCCCGAGTGACCAGCCACGGGCGTCGATAAGCGGGCGTCACCGTGAGTATTCCTTTGCTTTGGCGTGTACTTTTTCACGAATTCGGGGTCGGCATCAATGTTTTTTTGATGGCGGTGTCCCAGCCTTCGGAACCGTTCAGGTCACCACCGATACACAGCTGGTGGGCAACGGTGAGCGCGGAGTCGTCGATGCTGTCAGGGTTGGCGGTGGTGCCGGGTTCGACGGCTTTTTCGAACTGTTCCCAGCGGCTGGGCATGATCTGGAAGGGGCCGACGGGGATGTCATGTTCGGGATTGCCGTCGATGCGGCCTTGGTCGGTGTCTGCGACGGGGTTGAGTTTCACCAGGTCAAGGTCGCGAAGCGGGACCGTAGACACACCATTCTCCCCGATTTCAGAACCGTGGGTAAATCCGTGGTTGCTGAACACCGATCCCAACGCCGCAAGCGTCGGCCACCCAAGAGTGCAGCCTTCCTGGGACATTTTGCTCGCCGCGTACGCGTAGGCACGCATAGAGCGTTCGGGAATGCTGTACGGGGACGCATGGCTTTCCGACCACTCCTTCACCTGATCGATTTCCAGGTACGTCTTTGGGTGGGATGGCTCCAACCTGTCCGCGCACCCGGCCGCCCACATCGACAGCCCCACTATTAACGCTACAAACCCAACCGTAACGTATGAACGTTTTGCCACTATTCTCTTGCTCTATTTCTTCTGTTTCACTAGTCCCAAAGCTGTGCGCAGGCCGCTATTCGGCGTGCCGATGCCAATTAGAAAAGTCCTGTGCCACTAGACCCGCCAATTCCAGGTATGCCATGTGGGTTTTTGCGATCAAGGCGCTCAAGGTCAATAATCGCGCCTTCCGACAAAATGCCGGTCACTACGGAATGAGCTGCACCGCGCGTGTCCGCGCTTTAAAATGCTCCATCAGTTGATCAACATCAATGGTGGCGTTACCCGGATGCGCCGACGACACCACCACAATCGCATTGGACACCAACTGGCCATAACCGTGGTGATTCAACCAATCCAGCGTCGCTGAGGCTGATTGCGCACCGTCCAGGGGCTGGCGACGTCACCAAAAATCAGCGTATTCGCCAGGTCCAGCACACCGGCCATCGCCGAATGCATCAGCCCAGTACCGCAATCGGTGAGAATCACATTGTAATGATGCTGGAGAATATCAATGGCGTGGCGATAATCCTCCTCACTAAACGCCTCCGACACTTCCGGATCGCGGTCAGAACCAATAACCTCCAGGCGGCTTTCAGCCTGCGTGGTATACATTCTGATATTGGAATACCGGGACACATCTTCAGCATTCAGCAAATCACGAATAGTTGGCGACCCCGGAAGGGCCGCACGCTGCGCCAACGTCCCCAAATCAGGGTTCGCGTCAATAGCAATAACGCGATCGCCCCGCAAACTCGCGAAAAATGCCACCAAGCATCACCGACGTTGTTGTTTTACCCTACGCCGCCCTTCAGCGACAACACAGCAATACGATAATCACCCTTCAACGGCGACCGCGCTAAATCCACCAAATTCTGATGCCGCGCCACCTTCTCCGAATCACCAAGATTGACATGCCCGGCCGTCAACGTGTGCACAAACTTCCGCCACCCCGTCTTCGGCGCGGCCTTCACCGGATTCACCAAAATCGTCTGATCCAGCGCGGCAGGCGGTGCCAAATACTGTCCCGATGGCAGATCCTGCGGCGCTTGAGACGGCGGCCACTGACCTGGGGCCTGCTGCGGCGCGGCCTGCGGGGGTTGCGGCTGCGCCTGAGCCTGCTGAGGCTGTTGGGCTTGCGGCTGCTGCTCTGACTGCGCTGGCAAGGGTTGCTGCGGCAGCGGAGGAACCTGCTTGGGTTGGGCCTGCTGCTTAGGAGCACTTTCCGCCGGTGCTGGTGTGGCTTGCGCTGGTGCCTGCTGCACAGGCTCAGGCTGCTGGGGTTCAGGCTGTTGCGACTTAGACTGTTGCGACGTAGTCTCAGTCGGCTCCGCCTTGGCATGCGCACCTCGTGACCGTTCGTCATCATGCGCGGGCTTCTTCGGCTGAGCGCGCTGCGACCGCGCCCTCGGCGTCTGATCAGGGTTATCTGCGGAGCTTTCCGTCGCCTCGCTTGCCGATGCCATGCTTGCCGACGCCGCGCTTGTTGGTGCTGTATTTGTCGGTGCCTCATCACCCCGCACGGTGCGATTGTTCTTCGTCTCAGAGCTGCTTCGCACCGCGTGCGCGCCCGATGTCACGGGTTCCAACGAGGACGTCGAGACAGCGGCATGTGCGGCCGCAACAACACGGCCGGTTCGCTCTTCCCGTGTGGTGTTCGTGTGCGCACGCTGGGTGGTTGCGGAAGGCTTCGGCATCGAGGCGTCGATACGCGGAGTCAGGGTGTCAGACGCCTGAGTATTTTTCGGGTTCAACCTTCCGCCTTTTCCCACCTCCAGTCCGCCGAATTTCAGGTTGGGCGGGTTCCGAGGTAGGGCGCGGCGCTTGCTTCTCGGCAGGCTGCGCCGCAGACTTATGAACATCATGTGGCTCAGATTGCGGCCTTTGAACCTGCAGCCACGGCGGCAGATTATGGGATTGCTCAGGCCCTGAAACCATGAATTCCTCCAATAAACCAAACAGTTTGGCACGGTACAATTTTTCTAACATAGCAGCCACTCGAGTGTCGCACGCTTGCTACCATTTCTAAACGGTAAAGAATTTATATAAGGACTGAGACCTAGTGCCTTTACGCAAACCCTCTATCCTTCGCACATTGCAATGGAATAACCGCTTTGCGCACGCCCAGCGAACCCCACCGCATGCGACAGATAACGCGACAATAGTCGCCGTGGCATCCATGGATGACCGACTACTCACCAGCCCAGCAGCCGCCCTTATTTCATTGGTTATTAATGCCGAGGCCAAAGTACCCGTCGTGGCCGCAGATGCCGACGGCCTCAACCAACCCCTCCGCGGGCCACTGCGCGCCGGGAACGGCGGCGACCTCGTCGGACTTTCCGACCACCCCAAGGAATCCCTTGACCGCAGCGAAATAGAACTTTTTGTCGACCAAGAGGGGGCGATGCCGCTTCTCGCCTGCTGGAAAGAAGGCCCAGGGCTCATCCCTCCAAGTTCTCGAATCGGCAGTACGGCGCGTGCAACACCGATGGCCGACCGTGGTCATGAACCTCCCCTACACCTGCCCACCGGAGACAATCTCCTCTGGCGTGGCCATGGCCAACCATGTGTTCCTCATTGCCGACAGGCACCACGCCGGGCATGGTGGCTCTACCAGCCCGGACACCAGCTCAGTACCCTCGCCCGCGACAATCGGTGACAGTTCTGACACTCGGCGGTCAAACTCAAAAATCACACACCAGACACCATCCACCTCCCCCGCACCGGGCAGGGCTCCGACGGCCGCGATCCCATTGACATCCCCACCGACCCGGAATCACTCACCATCTTCCACCGCATCCTCAGCAGGGTGTACAAAAGCTGAGGCTTTGCAGGGTTGAGCGATGTTCATTACTGAGCTCAAAAAAGGGTGTTTTCGCACCTGCGGATAGACCTATCTGACAAGAGGCTTGAAGGGGCTTGCTTTTGCGGTTTTATCAAAAGTCAGTTTTCCCTGGTTGCGATGAAGCAGTGCAATTATGATCCAGCTGTAAAATCTGCTTACGCCCAAGCTCGAAAACACCTCATTTTCCGGCTTGGAGATAAGCAAACTTCTATGCAAACGTTTGCACTAACGCCGTTCAAGACTCAACCAGCACCATGATCTACCAAACTGCCATCTTTCCAGGTCTTTTACAGCATCATGAGCGACCCCCTGCAAGATGGGTCCATCGCCAGGCTCAAAAACACCCCTTTTCCGAGCTCAGCGGTGGACCTATCTTACCTAAACATCATTCAATAACCCCACAGAAGAAAAATCGGCAGGAATGCCACGAAGAACGCGAGCACTCCGCATCGCGGGTTGCGTCAAGCCAGGCAACCGCCCCAGCTTCCCCACCACCTACCGCAAATCGCTTCCCCACGATACTGTTTCAGGGCGAAGCGCTCGATGTCTTTGCAGAGCTGTTCTTCGGTGTAGAGCACGCTGATGAGCATGCTGATGGCGGCGGCGACGCGGCGGTCGATGATCGGGTCGTCGAAAAGCACATGTGCAGCCTGCGCAACGTTGTGGATTGCCTGGATTGCCACGAGGTCAGGCCCGAGTCGGGCGCTGGATTTTTCCAGGTATGCGTATTTGATGGCGAGTTCTTCGCTGCGCGGGTAGAGTGTCGCCATTTTGTACGTCTTTGTAGCTGATGAGTGAAATGAATTCTCGTAGGGTCTGCTGCTGTGTGGGGGTGTCGTCGATGATGTGGACGCAGGTGTCTTTGAAAAAAGGCAGCGCTTCTCCATCGGCGATGAGCCTGTTTATGAGCTCGTTCGCTTTATCGCCAAGCTTATCGATGCGCACAGCCACGTTGTTTCCTTAGGGTTAGGGTTTGTGTCTGTTTTTGTCTGGAAAGTGCCTGCTTATCTACCGCCAGCTTACAGGTTTTTGCACGTTCGGGTACGGCTAGCTGTTGCTTTGTGTGGGTTCGTGTGGCCTTGAGGTGTTCCTGTGCTGCGACATGTGTTTTTCGTGTGGTTTCTCACACCAGACTGCCCGTTCCCCTGGCTCCAACAGTCGTTTTTCGACGTCGCTTATGCTGCCGCCCCTCCCATACCCGGCCGCATCCAACCCCTCGCGATCATCGCTGGTTCTCATCCCGTGGGCGTAGGCGTAAAGATGAATTCTAGATCACAATGTTCCGCCCGTCGGGTGATTCTTTTAGGCCTCCGAGCAGCGATGATGGTTATCAGACAGTTGTTGTTCTCTACGCAAGGAGGAGTTATGAGTCGCGTTGTTAAGGCCAAGGATGCCGTGGTCGCGCAGGACCTACGGAAGACATACGGTGCTGAGGGAGTCACAGGGTGACAGCGCTCAACAATGCAAGCATTCGGGTGGGTGTGAGTAGAGTTTTTGGCGATCATGGGACCGTCAGGGTTCGGGCAAATCCACACTGATGCAATGTTTGGCCGGACTTGACAGCATTGATTCGGGCAATATCAAAATTGGTGGGATTGACATCACAAGTCTGAATGATCGTGATTTAACACGCCTTCGGCGTGAACATGTTGGTTTTATTTTCAGCATTTTCAATTTGGTGTCCACCCTGACCGCAGAGCAGAACATTATGCTGCCCATGAAATTAGCCAAGCGTCAGGTGGATCAAGAATTGTTCAACAATGTGGTGGAGCGACTGGGCATTAAGTCACGCTTATCGCATAAGCCGCATGAAATGTCGGGCGGACAGCAACAACGTGTCGCTATTGCCCGCGCGCTTGTTGCTCAGCCGACAGTGATTTTCGCTGACGAGCCGACGGGGAATTTGGTTCCGTATCCAGTTCGGAAGTGCTGCGCTTTTTGCGCGACAGCGTTGATGTGTTTGGCCAGACCGTGATTATGGTGACGCACGATCCCATTGCCGCGACCTACGCGGATGAGACGATTTGCTTGCCGATGGCCGCATCACCGCCACCCTCGTCTCCCCCACCGTGGAACAGGTTGTGGCTGCATTGCAGGAGGTTGAGTAATGAACTTCCTCGTAGCATCTAGTTTAAGAAACAATCTGCGTGGGCTCATCGCCACCGCCACCGCAGTGGCGCTATCGGTGGCGTTTATGGTGGCCACGCTGCTGATTATGGGCACCTACAACACTGCCCTGTCGAACAGTGTGACGGAGCAGATGAAGAACTCCGATGTCTGGGTGGGCTGATGACAGCTCATTACCAGACAATGCAGATGAAGTGCTGGCCAAAACCGCTGACCGCATCCGCGAGCGTCCCGACGTGCAGGGCCGCCGATGTGCAGCGCAGCGCATCCGGTGGTACGGCACGATTCCCGCAGGGCAAACGCACAGATCCAGGCGATGCCGGTGAGCCTCTTCGCTGGGCCACGCTGGCGGAGGGTGCGTGGCCGCAGTCACCGGACGAGGCCGTACTGAACAAATCTGCGGCGGATTCTTTGCAGGTATCTGTGGGTGATTCGGTGCGCTTAGATGATAAGAACTCCGTTCGCGTCGCGGGCATTACCTCTCAAGAAGATCAGATGATGTCCATGGGTTTCGCCGAGATTAGTGTGATGCCGGAGCTGCTGGATCGTCTTGAAGCCCAGAAATACGCTACGAGTATTCTGGTTCGCAGCACTGCCCATGACGGCACGAGCAACACCACCCCGGATCAGCTGGCACAACAGATAAAAGACCAGACTCAGGGGCACTCCCCGACATCACGGTGCGCACTCGCGACGAGCAGGCGCAACATCAGATCGCGGACCTTTCCGGCAATACCGCGACGCGACCGCCATGCTGGGTGTGTTTGTGGCTATTTCGATGATTGTGGCGGGCTACGTCATCGCGAATACCTTCCAGGTTCTCGTCGCGCAGCGGAGACAAAAAGAACTGGCGTTGCTGCGCTGCATTGGTGCGGATAAGCGGCGGGTGCATGGCCTGATTCTGGGCGAAGCCGGTATCACGGCATCGGTGGCCGCGCTGGTGGGCTGCCTACTGGGTGTCGTTGCCACAGTGATCTTTGCCCAGTTCATGTCAATGATGAGTGCGTTGACCATCAGTCCGCTGGCGTTGATCGCTGGTTTTGTGGTGGGCGTTGTGGTGACGGTTGCGTGTGCTCTCGGGGCGTCGAAACGCGCGACCCGCGTGCATCCGGTGGAGCACTTCGCCCGCTTGAGGCAGTGGCTTCGGGACAAGCTGCCACTGGGGCGCACGATCGTGGGTTCCGCTCTGACTCTGCTGGGCGCGGCGGGCCTGATTTACGGCGCGACGAGCGAGTATGGCTGTGGCTAGTGCTGGCGGGTTTATATGCGGCATGGGCGTGCTACTGGCCGCCACGACATTGCTACCAAGGCTGGTGTCGCTGGTGGGTCGGGCACTGTCGCGAGTGTCGCTGCCGGTGGAGTTGGCCGCCGCCAATTCAATGAAGAACCCACTGCGCACGGCGGCGACAGGTATTTCCATGCTGATCGGCGTGGCTGTGTTGGTGTTGATGGCCACGGGCATTCACTCGGTGCAGGAGTCCCTTATTTCTCAGATTGATCGGGAACGCCCCTTTGACCTCATGGTGACCACGAGCAACCCGGCTGGTTTCTCGCCGCAGGAGCTTGAGCAGATTAAGAACAATCCCAAGGTCACGGCCAGCGCTGATTCCCAATCCGCACAGGTGACAGTGACCACCTCTGATGGTCAGGAACATCCAGTGAAGGCCGAGACTGCGGATAGCTCACAGCTCAGCGAAGTGTTCTATGCCAAGGGTGATACATTGTTCCCACAGTCCGGCGTGGGCACGGTGGGCACTATCACCGAGAATAAGTCCCCCATCACCATTCAGGGCGATGCGGGTAGCATAGTTGCCTCGGCGGACGTGAGCGACAAGCGCGCCCCGGATCAGATAAGGATGTCGAAGGATGACTTCACCAAGGTGGCGCGGAACACCGTCACTGACGCCGTGTACCTGCGACTCACCCCAGGTCTCTCAGCGGACGAAGTTCAGCAGGTTACCAGCGATCTGAGTGCCCTGAACGACAGCTACAACACCGGCGGCGGCGCCCAGGAACGCGCCTACTACACCAAGATATTGAACATCATGCTCATGGTGGTGCTGGCGCTGCTGGCCATTACCCTGATCATCGCCTTCGTAGGCATCGGTAACACCACAGCGTTGTCGGTGCTGGAGCGCCGTCGCGAATCCGCACTGCTGCGGGCGGTTGGTTTGGAGCGCCGCCAACTGGTCACCACCATCGTCGTGGAGGCCATGCTCACCGCCGTTGTCGCCGCCGTGTGTGGCTGCGCGCTGGGGATCTTCGCCAGCTGGTCCGGCTTGAACGCGCTGGAACACACCGCCGACAAGCTTGAGCTGGACCTGTACATCCCGTGGTTGCAGGTCGCCCTGATCATCGCAGGTGCAGGCACCGCCGGTGTGCTCGCCGCCCTGCTTCCCGCCATGGGTGCTTCACGACGCCCACCGGTGCAGGACCTCGCGGCAGAGTAACTGCCCCAGTATGCCTGATGTATCGTGCCTGGCGTTGCCGCTACCGAAGCGTGCTACGTCGGGCACGCGGCGTTCTAACGCCAACCATCACCAGTGATACGGAGGCCACAATGGCACCGGCGCGGGAGCTTCTTATCTTCCATGATGTCCCGGAACCTTCCCGGAATGGCCAATTCCATGGCCACCAACGCCGCGGCCTGGAGCACTATTCCCAGAAGGCCAAACACCCCGGCCTCAATAAGCCCCTTGCCTAAGCCCAATTCGGAGGCGGAACTATGCACGGCGGTGGCCACCACAATTCCGTGGCTATCTGCTGCGCCGCCGCTATGAAACCAGCATTGGGGCAGGGTGATCCACAAACACCAGGCGATGTAGTTTCCCGGGAGTAAAGCGGGTCAAGAACCACAAACCCCAGCACCAGCATCACGCCGGCGAGGGCGAAATAGGCCAGCGTACTCACGACCTCTGCAAATACGTCCATTTCTCTCCTTTTTATTTCACACCGGATCCCGACGATCCACCACTACTGCTGCCACCATTACTTCCCGAGCCAGACGACCCGCCAGAGGAATCACGCGGCGAGGACGGACTGAACCAGGCCCCAGGAAAATCAAACTGCCATTGTTGTAGCGGTGCGGGTCCTCCACCTCAATCTGGCATTTTTCCGTTGTTATTGGACACCACAATAGAGTCTCTTGTCGTAGCGCAAGTATTCCGACCCCGACGCGGAGTCAAACTGCCTGGCCATCGGCTAATCTTATTCGCAATATCCGAGGCCGTCTTCTGCACGCTATCGCCAGACTTACACTCGTAGGTATTGCCGCTCTTTCTGGTGTAGTTCTTTGACACATAGCTTTCGGGATTACTCGCGTTAGCGAATCCCGCGGCAGCCGTCACAAAAGTCAGGCCCACGGATGCTGCGCTCACAAGAACCAGCACAATGCCAAGAAGTCTCCAGCGGCCACTATTCATGACGGAAAACCTGCCTTTACTATTGTCGGAAGCGTTGTTGTCGGGGCGTCGAAAAGCATATTAAACCGAGTAATCGGGCGCTGGGGGCGCGGGGTAAATGATCAATTCGCCGGGAAGAATCACCCGCCCGTGGACACTTCCCAGGAATCATCATTGGACCAGCCCTCAAACCCCAGACGGAACTGCTCGGACGCATCGGCGTAGTCGATGTAGGCCATTTCCCCCTCCGGCGGAAGCCCGGTTGTGCCGTGCGACACATAGCGCGCGTGGCCGCGCTCCTGCTCCACGTAATGAACACCCTCAAATTCCAGAACAGTCTGTGGTGTGAGACCCGTCGCCTTCCGCGAGGTCCACCACACCAGCTCAAGCTCGCCGTCATCGATTTCCACGGCCAGGAAGCTGCTACCGTCACCGCCGTCCAGCAGGTGTTCGTACCAGGTGAAATTCCCTGGGTCACCACCAGCGTGCCGCGCACCAGGGTAATCCGTCGCCCCATACGTAACGACGGCCCCCGGACCCAAGCGATCCGGGCCGAAATCAGCGGCATCCGGGACCTCGGCAAACAAATTACGTGCTGGCTGCTGCTCATCATCAACCTGACGCGCCTTGCTGAAGCAATATAGCGCTCCTATACCACTCACACCCGCAATAGCGAAGAAAAACAATGACAGAAGTAGCACTACAGTATCCTCAGTCTCAGCTTATTTTTATCCAGCATACAAAGCACAGCCCTGGGGAAGCATGTCACAATGGGCCTATGAAGAAGCGAGCATGGATCGGTTATGCGTCCGCTTTTTCTCTCCTGGGCGCTTGTTATAGGGGCGCTCATCGCGTTTTTTATGGGGCATTCCGCACTGGCACTCTTTCTGTGCCTGCCGGGAATATTATTGGTCTGGCGCAGTGGAAGCATGTTTGGCGACACCAAGAAACTCCCCAAGGGTGCCCCCATCCCCGATGCGAAACGCGTCAAACGCTACCGACAAGAAAACCCCGGTGCCACCATTGTTGACGCCATCAACGCGATCAACAGGCAGGACGGGGTGTACTAGTTACTTCAGATTAGTGATGCGCGGCGCATTACCTGAACCATCAGCCCTCGGCCGACGCGCTCGCATTCCCCACAGTCGCCGAGACCTTAATCGGCTTACCACCAGCGGCAACGCCCTTGGCCGTGTACACAGCACGCGAATATTCCTTCATCCGGCCACTATCGGTGTCCTGGCCGTGCTGACGATCCTGATCCCCAGAGAACGCAATACTGACATTCACATTCTCTTCCAAGCCCCAGTGACGGCCCTCTTTAACCAAAATCGCACAATTCTGGTTATCCTTCGACGAAAAATACACCTCAATCGTGGCGAAACGCTCCCCCGACGCGTCCTTCACCGGCACACGACCGTCCTTCACCATGCGGTAACTTGTGCCACACGTATTCGCCGCCGCCGCCTCGGGAGCATTCAACACGGAGACAGCGCCCAGACCACCACATGCCAAAGAAAAGGCCATGAACAGCTGAAACACACTCTTACGGTGATCATCATCTACCTCAACAGATACTCACCAGGACACTTAGCAGGGTTGCGATATCTGCTAATCCTACGCGCAGCACTTTATGTAATATTTTTCCGACGCGCCGCGATAGGGGTAACGCAACGCTAAATTTTTGCGATACTTCTTGGCAAATTCTCATGCGCGTAAGGGTTCATGCAGGTAGAAGCTTTTCGACGCCGCCATGGCTACGGTTGGCAGATAAGATGCGGGTGAGTTGGGGGTGGGTATAAGGGTTAGCGTAGTGGGGTGATTTTTATTCAGAGAAGGTCTGTGCCTTGGGTGTCGGCGTGGCAGGGCTTGTGAGTTTGTGGGCATGAGCTGGGTGTGGGCCGTGCGCAGTTGCGTGCGTGAGCTGAGCGCGGGCTGGTACTTTGACGAATCCGCAAGCCACTGTATGATTACCCCTGGAGCGCCTGTGGCGGGAGTTGAGCGACGCGCTGGATTTAGGGTTCCAGTGCCTTAGGGGCGTGGGAGTTCAAGTCTCCCCAGGCGCACCACGATTCCCTGCACTAAACACGCATTATCATGCACACCACTTGCGGTACTCACCCAAGTGGTGTTTTTCTTCACCCATCATCCACCTCACCATCAAACTGCCTCAGAACCGAGATAACAGGGCTGCAGGTGAGCAGTCGCCGTGCGACTTACCCCACTCGCATCATCCTGCGGGTTAATAGCAACCGCAGTAAAACACCCCATTAAGCAACTTCTTCAGACTCGGCGTTGCCTGCATATACAGGTTAAAGCAATCTTCGAGCAGGTCCAGCACATACCCAAGGTGCGTCTGGACCGTGTGGGACTTTAGGCTCAGCGCAGCACGCTGCTGCTCAATGCTGGATAGCTGCGCTGCAATCTGGTCCTGCTCTTGCTTCAGTAGATCGAGCGCAATGGCATCAGCGTAATGAGCATCAAGCAGCTTCTGACGCTTCCGTAGCAGGCTACGGCTCTGCTGCTCCAGCTGGCGAACATGCTCCGCCCGACTAGCATAGATACGCTCTAGCTCACACTCGGCATGGGCCGCAATCCGTTTGCGTTGAGCTGGGGTTATACGGATCGTGCGGTAGAGCTCTGCTACCTTTGCTTCCACTTCATCGATGAGCACTGCTTTGAAGCGGCACCCATCACGCTGACGCTGCCGGTACGAGCAGACAAAGTATGGGTACACAACCCCACGCTTGTTCTTAGTGTTCTGGATAATGAGGCGGCTGCCGCACTGACCACAACGCACTGTGGTCTTAAGGTGGTGATGATGAACCCGCCGACGCTCACCGTTGTAGTGGGCACTCAGGACGGTTTGCACCTTATACCAAGTCTCATCATCAACAAGAGCTACCACGGTATACTCGCCTGGTTAAGCCGCGTTGCTGATTCTGGGGTGAGCCGGAGACGAGCATGGCTGGTCTCCACGCTGGTGCATTCCCGGTGGACTTGCTGTTAGAAAGCGTGCCTTCGTCGTAGTCGCGTAAGGTTTGCAGGCTTGGTATATAGGCTTTTCGGGATCGAAAACGGGGATAAGCTCAAGTCGGTTGTCGCAACCATCTACCAGAGCTTCGCGGGCGAGACCTCTACCCAACCACCGAGCAGAAGGCGGCGAACTTACTGTACCTTGTGGTTGAAAGACCACCCGCTGGTTGATGGGAATAAGCGTAGTGCTGCAGCCTTATTCATCGAGTTTCTAACCCAGAACAACCTGCTATTTTCGGCGGATGGCACACCGCTCGTCTCAAACAACGCCCTGGCGGCAATGACCCTGATGGTCGCCATGGGCCACCCACAGGAAAAAGGACCTGATGGTAGCCCTTATCGAGCGACTGATTAGCTCGGCTGCACGTTAACATTCACTCCCTGACTGTCCGCATCACGTCAGCTTGTTTCTCGTAAAGCTTCCAGTCACGGAGATTTAGGCCAAGTCATGGGCGGTTATGCGGTTAATTGGTGCAATATGCAGCATAGTGCCCACAACATAAGTACCCGTCCACTAAATATGGACGGGTATTGAGTCTCAATTTTAATAACGTGACACGAGGTATAGTAAGGGTATTATTTTTGGGGTCGTTCGATGGGAGGAACTTTGCAACCAAAGGCATGAACCTCCTGGATTCCCAGCCCAGTAGGCGTGCCCTGGCACCTAGAATCATACATACTTCTGCATGTGGGATTCGATTTCCGAGATGCTGCATTGCCAGGATCGGAGATAGGGGTCATCTGTGCCGTGGAGGATCAAAGTGGGGACTGTAATATTTTCTGGAATTGGTCCGTCAGGGGCGATCCTGGAAGCTTTGCCGTGGATACTCATCACTTCTGGTGAATGAGGGTGTGGGAAAGAACGCTGGCGCCCGTTGTGGGTTTGCTGCGATCCAATCATCCGGATAGAAGAGTGAAGCCAATGCGCTCGGGTCCCCAGATGCGAGCGCTGCTACTCCAGCGGCGGGACGGGGTAGGCCAGTTCCATCACCAACACTGGTGCCTCCAATCGCGAGTGCAATAACGCGGTCTGTGTGCTCCGCTGCGAGCCGCACAGGCAATTCTTCCTCCCATCGAGTGCCCGTAAACGTGCACTCTATCGATGCCTGCGTGATCGAGAATGGCTATTATATCGTTTGCAAAATCCCGCGTTGACCATTCAGAGCTTAGTGGTGCTGTGGTCTGGCCGGTGCCTCTGTGGTCGATGAGCACGACGGTTCGATCGGTAAATTCATCGAGAACAGAATCCCATCCATGGTGGTCTAGTCCTCTTCCTTGGATAAGCAATAGCGGAGCTTTGGACGATGGCACATATTTTATGGAATACCAGAGTTTGTCATTGTTCAGTAATGTTACAAAAGTCATAGTCAAATCATATCATAAAAACGAGTTTTTCCCAATTGAGGATAGTATCAACAATCATAGTAAAGCTTGTCCGTCCATACATCTAGGAGAGCATTATTATTCTCAAGGCCATGCGCATTATTCTCTCGTTTGAGAAGTTTTAATATTGCTATAGAACGATCGGGGGATGGCGCGGTTTCAGATGACGCAGAAATAGTTCTAATCATACCAACCACACTGATATACATTCCACCGCCAAAAAGAAATAACCGGACAAGTGATTCGGCAGCAGGATCAATCGAGAAAAACCAGGATCAAGCACCAAAAGCAGGAATGACCAAGGTGATGGTAGCCGTGATGATTTGCATCAGTGGCTGTGACCATTAAGCAAACATGGTACTACCATGGCAACGGACACAACTTAGCGGTAGCACATCTATTGTATTTTATTGCAAAATAGTGTTACGTAGCATCACAACCCTTGCGGGGTGGGGTTTATAGATAAGCACTATTTCTTCCTTCTCCCGACAGCCATGGGGATTATTTTCTTGCTCCTGGCTTATGTTTTACTGCAGGAAGTCGTCAACTTGCCAGAGAGCTAGACAGCTTTCTCCTCAATATCACCCTCCTGCCACAGACACAAATAAGCCACCACATGCATAAAGGCAATCAGGCTGTTAGTAAGTGTGTATTGCGTAGTGGAGACTGCGTGGGCGCTGGCATGTCGACTGAGTTTACTAGGAATCTTGGTCTCATCATCTGGTGGGAAGTGAGAAAATACACCTCGCAATCCACTATACACCATGCAGCGGTGTATTGTCTCTGGTGTCATTTCTGACTGCTTTCCCTTAGCCATCTTTTTTGACTTTTTCTTCCAGCCAAAATTTTTAATCAGCATAGTTTCAATTAAGTTAGCAGCTAATGCTTGCGCGGCTTCTGCGTGCCCAGAATTCAGTGCAGCTGCAATGTTTAAGGCAAAGCCTCGCCATTCGGCTAATGCTGGCAGGGTAATGGCTTCAAGTAATCTGTAGCAACGGTCTATGATCTCCTTCCAATGCTCGGCCAGCATCTCACGGCGCTTAAATGCAGATTCAGCAGAAATGAGCTGAGTGAGTAACTCCGGCTCCACGACCCAGGCAAGCGCCAGCCCTTCATCTAGGAGCAATTGCTCAAGCAGACCATAGTCTTTCATCTTGATGCCGTCCCAATTGGACGGCAGTGAGACAACGTTACGATACCTTTTCGGTATTGAGCCAACTGAATAGATCGGCAAGCCGTTTGCCGGGTTTCCCCTAGGACATCTGAGACACTAGTTTGCTGTGTAAAGGCGAGATCAGACGCAGGCAGCACGTCCGCAAACAAACTAGTAATGTCTATAGTTGGTGTGCCGTACACCCAATCAAACTTGGGAACCGTAGTTGTAGGGACCAGGGGTGGCATATTTATCTTGGTGAGTGCCTTTATGGCTTGTTTCGATGTACTTCCAGCGTCATAAGCCTGCGCAAATCGCGCCGCAAACCCGCCCCTGTATAGCTCGGGCATAGTTGATGGGGCCATTGCTGCTGCCAGCTGATCAATTAGTTCTGGCATTGACCCAGCAACCGTTAGCCCCTTGATCATATCTTCCATGAAGTATTGACCAGTTAACAGCGGGTTTTTCCATGTTTGTGACAGTGCTGACATGTTAGCTATGGCTGGCGTTGCGCTAAAACTACTCGACACCTGAGCGGCAAGGTCTACCGAGGGACGGATCTGTTCCGCTAGCGACTGGCTTAAGTCTGCAGCGATGTGGTTACCATTAACCACGCTAGCAAGTGGATCATTGCGGCGACGCGTCGGCAGACAACGAGGCACCTTTCAAAACGCAGAGACAGCCCTGCTGTGCAGGGCAGAGAAGAAGAGGGGGATTCACTACAAGCCTATGGCGCAGACTAGATCAAACACAATTTTTTGGATAAATATGAGTGAGGCTGTGGATAACTTCTACGTCACAAGGCCCCGGTGTTCAGTGACTCGCTCCCTACGCCGCACGTTTCTGGAACTGGCGGAAGTCGTCGCCTAAGAAGGCTTCGATCATATCGATACGCTGGTTGGCCTGTGCTTCGCGGCTATCTTGGACTTTGCCCAGTCCGTCAACCTCAGTCTCACGAATACCGCGCTCCAGGAAGAGTTCGCGCTTGATTTCCATCATCTCTCGCTTTAAGCCGCTGATCTGCTCAGTTGTACTTGCGAAACCAATACCCATACGTCGATCAACATCTTCCAGGTTAACACTGAGGTTATAGGGTCGCATCTTGCAAGTTGGCAATATCTTGCTTCATGCTAGCAATGTCTTGTTTCATGCCAGTGATATCTTCTTGCATAGCAGCTTGGTGTTGCTTGAGCTCGACAATATCTTGCTTCATGCCGACAACGTCTTGCTTCATATCAGAAATGTCTTGCTTGACCTCAACAAACTGCTCATCTATTTTGGCGAACCCTCCTGCATCTCTGTCTTAAGGTCTGCGACAGAGCTAGTGAGTGATGCCACTGACTCAGTCAGAGTTGTTACCGTTGCCCCGAGTGCGGTAACTGTTTCAGTTAATTGAGTGTAGTTGTTGCTTCGATTCCTTGTCCATAGTGGTATATCTCCGCTTTATTAAATTATGTTATTAATTATACACGATATAGAAGATTAAACCAATCGATGAAGTTATGGGAAGACGCAGCTACGACTGCACACAGGAGTACGAGTCCTTGCATGCTGCATGCTCTAGCACTGGACTCTAACATACTCAACGTCACTCGTCAGGCGGTCGCTCAGCACATCGTCGACAACACCACTAGCGGCCTGTGATGGCGGTAAATGCTACACCGGACGCATGAAGCGCTTTGGCTTTTGTTTGTTCCGCGCTACTCAGCGTCCTGCGCTGGTGCGCCTCACCATTCTTTTGATAATTTCGGCAACAGTCGCCCTGTGAACACCGAGCGCCCGCCCAATCTCGGCGTAGCTTTGGCCCAGAGCGGTAACGTTCAAGTGCTTCTTGACGCTGCTGCTTGGATAGCCGTCTATGAGGCGTACGTTTTGACGTTGCCAGAGGGCAGGCTCTGCGGCGGCTTTACTCATATCGTTACACGAACGGAGCTTTTCGCGCAGTTGGATGACCGGCATAACTTTGTTCATATCCAAGATTAGTAAGGAGCACCACGATTCCCTTACTTAAAGCACGCATTATCGCACACCACTTGCGGTACTCACCCAAGTGGTGTGCATGATCTATTCAAGCTGATGATAGTAGCAACATCAAATCTCATACAATCCAATATGGCACTTCATATTTTCAGATTGAAGTTCTACAATTATTTTCGCCCAATCCTACTGAGATCAAGAATACACCGTTAGCCACCCCTTTAAATGTGGCGAAACCTGAACATTATCACCCAACATCTGAGCAAATTAGAAGACTATTAGTTAAAGTTTTAATGAGAGTGCAGTTGGTGGCAATAACATCCCATTCACAAGCGCATCAGCACGCTCTAATCGCTTTCGCTTCTAACGCAGCTTGTCGTACATTGAATTCTCTACCTTGAAAACTAAGAATCTGCGTCTCTGGATCATAGTGTTTGAATCTTATACGACGTTCTTCTTCTGGGCTAATCCCAGAAAACTTGATTGCATCTATTGGACCAATGTTTCCATAAATCATATTGCCAGATGTTGACTTCTCAGCCCAACTATCGAGCCTCTCATCCAAATGTTCAAAACAATTACGCACTGTGCGGCGGTTGATTTGCATATCGTCGACAACACCAAGAGCTTCGCGCATTGCTTGACGTCGTTCCTTAGATTCATCAGTTTTGCCGCCCCATAGCGCTTTAGATACATTGGCGGCAGCAACCAGTAGCTCTTTTGCCTTGCGCCAAAATAGGTCATTTTTCCCATCCTGTAGCGCATAGTGCATGTCGTTATATGCACCTACAATAGTTTCACAGTTTTGCACAATATCACTGTACTTAATCAAAAGAAGGTTATCTCGCAAAATTTTCCTCTCGGTATTTGAAATTTTCTGAAGTTATCATAGCGCAATCATGCGACTTTGAAAAACTAAAAGGGGAAGATCATACTTTAGTTGCATATAGCCATTCAAAAATAAGACAAGCCAGATCTTCCAGAAGTCAACAATAGCCTCACCTATTCCTATAGCAAAGTCGCTAAAAACCCAGCAGAAAGATACTACCTTTCTTAAAATGAGCATTTTCGGGATTACCGCATTTCTAGACACCCCCATAGCACATCACTAAACCAGACTTCCCCGCCTTCCCTCCCAAAACTCCCATCCCATCTGAATCCTTCCACTACAATAGATCTTTCACGATGAGGGAGCAGGAGTAGATGATTCGTTGGTTTAAAGACGTCGGCAGTGACCACCTCGCACTGGTGGGCGGCAAGGGAGCCAATCTCGGGGAATGCGCCGCAGCGGGGTTTCCCGTCCCGCCGGGGTTCATTATTGATACCAGCGCTTATACAGACCGCAACCGAGGTATCCAGACCGAGGTTGATCGCGGCCGTCGATAAGCAGGACATTGAGCAGGCGCAACAACTGGTCAGAAGCGTCACCATACCGGCAGACCTGCGGGCTGAGGTCGAGCACGCGTATGCGGCGCTGGGTGATGGGGCGCGGGTGGCGGTGCGGTCGTCGGCAACTGCGGAAGACCTTGCCGAGGCAAGCTTTGCCGGGCAACAGGACTCCTACCTGGGCATAACCGGAGTGGATGTGTTGTGGGACGCGGTGCGCAGGTGCTGGGCGTCGCTATGGAACGAGCGGGCGGTGTCCTACCGGCGCAAACACGGCGTACCCAGCGAGGGGCTGGCGCTGGCAGTGGTGGTGCAAACAATGATTAGTTCCGACGTCTCCGGCGTGCTGTTTACCCGCAACCCCATGGCCGACAACACCGACATGATGATCAGCGCCGCTTACGGGCTTGGTGAGAGCGTGGTCGCGGCGCTGGTCACGCCGGATACGTTTACGGTGACTCGGGAGCCGGTCACGGTTGCCTCGCACACCATCGGGAGCAAGAAACCCGGATTGACATAGCCGATGGGGCCGCGACCGTAACCACGCCAGTACCACCAGAGGACCAGGCACTCCCCTGCCTTGACGAGCAGGCGATCCAACAGCTAGTGGCATTGGGCCAGCTGGTCGAGGAGCATTACGACGCCCCGCAGGATATTGAATGGGCCTTCGCTGACGGCGAGTTGTACTTGTTGCAGGCCCGGCCGATCACCACGGTCGCGGACGAGGCGAGCGTGGAGGGGCATTCACCTGCGCGGAGTCGGGTTGAGCTCACGCTTCGGAATGACCTGATGGAGCATTATCCCACACCGTATCCGCTGGATTTGGTAGCGGTACATGCATTGCAGGAGTCGATACAGGATTCTATGCGGATGATTGGTCTGAACGCGCCGTCAGCCCACGAGATTATTGTCGGCGATGATGACGGTGTGATTCGTATTCATGCACAGGCACCACGGCCTGATGTGGCTGTGGTGTCGCGGTTGCCTCGGACTTTTGTCAAGGGCATGCGCCACGATCCGACCCGCTGGCCTGCGGAGGAAAAAGAAGTGCAGGAGGGTCTGACTCGGCTTGCGCGCCGCGCCGCTGCCTGCGGGGATGCGTCTGATACCGAGGTGGTGGTGTTGCTGGAGCAGATTTTGGCTCAGGCAGCGCAGCTGATGTCCGATCGTTTCCTCTATTACCTGGCACCGATGACGGTGCTGCGGTCCAAGGCTAAGGCGTTAATTCGCCTGGCTCGGCAATCGGATCACGTGAGCACTGAGGACTTGTACGAGGATCTGGATTACGTCACCGCAAACGTGTTGGCTGGGATTCGGGATTTGACCGCTACCGCGCAGAAGTCTGGCTTGGGGGATGTGTTCACTGAAACCCCACCGGAGCAGATCGAGGATGCACTGCAGTCTGCGCCGGACAGCGCGCGGTTCCTGGTTGAGGTGGACGCGTTTTTGCAGCGTCACGGCGCACGGACAGCCTGCATGTATGTGCCGTTTTCGCATACCTCATGGCGGGAGACCCCGCAAAGTTTGTACGAGCTCATTGCGGTGTCGCTGCGGGGCCAGCAGGCTTCGGGTTCGGAGGTGAGTGGCTCGGCAGTGGCGACCGTCGAGAAGCATCTACCCAGGTTGCTGCGTGGCGGCTGGCGCACGACCGTGGAGAGTTGCGGGCGTCGCATGTCGGCCGCGAAGGCACGCTGTATGCGATTGAAGAGGTGCTGGTGCTCGCCCGGACCGCCATGCGTGAGCTTGCTCGGCGGTTGGTTGATCGCGGCGTGCTGGAGACGGCCGATGATATTCGCTACCTGTATTTTAACGAGGTCACCGACGCTTTGCGCGATGAGGTGCCGCGTGGTGAGGTGGTTGAGCGTCGTCGGCGGCAGCGCGGCACAGCGGAGGCGGTGTGGTGGGATCGCGGCGAGTCCACCAGTGATGTTGACGCGATCACCGGTGTTCCCGGGAGTCCTGGTCAGGTGGTGGGTACCGCTCGGATTATCCGCACGCCCGCCGATTTTGGGCGTCTGCAGCCCGGAGATATTCTGGTCTGCCCCTTCACCGACCCCACGTGGACACCGCTTTTCGACGTCGCGTCTGCCGTGGTTTGCCGACATCGGCGGCCCACTCTCCCACGCCGCGATTGTCGCTCGGGAATACGGGATTCCGGCTGTTCTTGGGACGGGTGATGCCACCTCGCGGATTAAGGACGGCGAGAAGATCATGGTGGATGGGCGGAAAGGAAGCGTTGTGGTGGTGGGGTAGTTCTGGGAATGCTGGCTGTTGGTGGAAAAATAGCTATTCCCAGCAACGTGTACCGCTTTTTGATGTTAGGGTGGCATTCATGAAGGACGCTGAAGCTGAAGAAGAAAACGAAAGCGACATATATGCGACTCTTGGTATCACCTTTGGGGTCATGGGTTTTGCTGCTAATGGGATGGGCGTGCTAGGGCTTGTTTTTAGCATCCTGTCGTTCAATAAAGGTGATGATCGAAAACTACCGCTTATAGCGTTTATTATCAGCACCATCACTACCGCGATTCCTTTTTTACTTTAGTAAGCACCAGCTGAGTCTCCGCATCGATGATCAGCAGTTCAGCTGCGGGTATGTCTCGAGCATTATGCCTTGCATGTTCCAGCGGTACCGAACCATCGAAGCGACTATGGATTATTAGGGTCGGGCAAGTAATAGCCTGTGGATCACGTGTTCGTGTTTCTCGGTGAAGATCTTTAATGAAAGCCCTGTTGCGATCATAGAGCGGTAAAAAGAAACTGCACACTTCTGCCTCTAGTCTTCTGATATTCCCTGCATGACTTTTTAGCTGGCAATGTGGTGAGAGGTGCGATCAGCTGCTTCGAGCTTGCTTTTGGGTAGCGGCGCAGTAGCCATCGTGTTAGTGCTCATGTGGCTTGTTCGACCAGTGGACTGAATAGAATGTGCACTGCAATACACATTGGCGTACTGGGCCATGAAGCTAAGCTGACCAGTAACAATCTATCGACACGCTCGGGATAGAGTTCTACAAATCTCATGGCCGCGCGGTCACCAGCAGAGATTCCAACGACTGTCGCCGAGGCTACTTTTAGGTCATCCAGCAGTCGGCACAGAGCTGCCTCAGAATCACCGCCGTGCCCTGCTAAAACGTTGCTTGTTCGACCATAACCTGGTCGCGATACCGTGATCACCGTCCAGTCGTGCTCTATAAACCACTGGATGTACACCGCGTGTATCCACCAATCAGAAACAACACCGCAGGACCATTGCCCGGTTCGATGCGGTATTCAAGATGATGCTCGCCGACGTTGAGCATAGGGTCATGGTTATAGACTAGTGCGTCGACTCAAGCGGAATAGACTTGTTTGTTGTGTGTCACATGTAGGTCTTCATACCTCCTCACCAGCTGGAACCTGCTCTGTTAGACTGAGTATTTATGAGCGGCACAACATCAGCAAAGCCGGACTACACCCTTCCCTATGAGCAAACAGTCTTGTCAATTCTGCGAGATTTCGGGATTGTTCGAGCCCAACTTTTTGGAAGCGCAGCACGTGGCGAACTGACACCCGCTAGCGATATTGACCTACTCGTAAAACCAGATGGCCCCTGTTGACTATGGTCAACTATTCTTACTTCAGGAAGCACTCAGAGCGGCCACCGGCAGAAGCTTCGACATTCTTACATCAATCAAGGAACCTTTCCGTCCTTACATTGAGCCAGAACTTATTGAACTACCACTATGAAATCACCAGTGCCATACATTGAAATGGCAGTTGAAGCAGGAAAGCGAGTTCTACAGTACGCGCCCGAGACCGAAGGTGAGTTCCAACGATCCCCTGTTATTCAAGATGCCATCTGCATGCGGTTACAGGAAATGGGCGAAAATCTATCCAAAAAGTTCGTCAGCATTTCCCCGACTTCTACGAAGCGCACCACAGTGACGATTGGCATCGCCTCATCGGACTACGCAATGCCATCTCCATGGATACGGCGAAATTGATATGCACATAGTCTGGCGCATTGTATCTACAGAACTGCAGCAAGTCGTGGATGCGCTTGCAAGGCTGAACCACTCCGAACATGCCTGACTTAGCCAATGGGCGTGTGGCGTGAATTATCTCGATGTCTTGGCCAGCGATTTCAAAACACTCAGCAAATGATCGAGTCTACTAAGAGGATAAGCGGGGGTATGTAAAAATCGCTCCTATCCGGTCCGACTATTCACAATGGTTACGCTCAGCTTGAAGTAGCCCCTTCGGGGTAGATAAATGGGCCGCATACTAGTCAACAGACTGAAGCCCTGCGAAGTCGAATGTTTCGAGATGGTGATTTTATAATTTTTGATGCCCAGTATCCGACTGCATGAAGCGCAGGCGATCAGTGCGCTGTTACATAGTTGATGGTCAAGCCACCCAGAATCACCGAATGCAGATTAGTGCCAGATAATGATGTCCGCGAGGAAAAATTATGGTTCCTGGCCGGCACTGGGATAAAGCACTTGGAAGTGGCTTTACGTACGCAGGTTCAGCGGCTACACAACAAGTATTGGCTACTCATCCCTCAGATCATGCAAGCATTGCAGTAGTTCAACCTAAGCACCGTCCACCTATTTCAATTTGTAACGCACGCAAGGGCGTCTATCGGCAATAGGGCTCAGTAATCCTTAACGGGGGGTAAAGCGGGTAGCAGGTTACATAAAAATCAGACTCACTAAGATTATTATCTAATCTGATAATTTCAGTTCGCAGCATGCTGCGCAGTAGATGAGGAGATTCCCATGGTCAATGGGCACAATGATGAGCGAAACGTTCCTGATGAACGGTACGCTCATTCCCCACACACGATACCGATGCCGAGCCTTCCCCAGAGACGGTGACCCTCGCGGACGTCGCTAATGCCCAGGATGCAGAGGCAGAAGAATACGCCAGGGTTTTCCTACTCAAAGCCATGCGCCTGCGTGGGTCGCCATTAACCGCGAGCATTTTTACGCGCTGAGCTGCGTCGTCACGGAATCGGCGAGGAAACCATCATGGCTGCCATTGCCTTGACGCCGATCCAAGCGGGCGTGGATCAGAAGGTTCTGGATAGTATCGCGTCAGGGTGCGATCAAAGTTTGAGACCAGCAAGAGTTCACTGATTTCGTTCACGTCCGGGCTTCCGGGCGGTTTTGCCGTGCTTGCAGCACCTGCGGATTTGTTGCAGTACTTTATTCACGCATTCCGCATCATGCAGAAAGATTGCGTACACCTACGGGTGGCAAAATCTGATCGACGATGTTGACGAGATTGATGACGAGACTTTTCGCAAAAATGGTGACACTACTCGGTGTCATGATGGGGGTTTCTAGCGCATCAACCAGCATCAAAGCTTTTGCGACAGGTGCCACCAAAGCGGTTCAGAAGCAAGTCACAAACGCAGCGCTTACCAAGACCGCGTGGTACGGCCCCATGAAAAAGGTACTTAGGGTTGTTGGCATCAAGATCACCAAAAGACACTGTGGGAAAGGTGTTTCAAAGCTGTTCCTGTGCTGGGCGCATCATTTCCGGCGGCATGACGTTTTGCCACCTTGACTACGGAATCCAATCGGCTGAAGAAGCATCTTCGTGAGCTTCCTCCACCGGGCGTTGATGGGGCGGAGTTCAAGAACCTTTGCGAAGAGCAGCCTAGCAAGCAAACTGCAGACAAAGTGCTTGATTACATGGGCAAGTTCAAGAAGACAGGGAGCAGGCTGGGCCGGAAGATCAATCCGCGCCTTGAGGGAGAATAGAGCTGGGCGGGAATCATCCGACAAACCTTGCATAAAAGTTTGCTTATCGCCAAGTCACAAAAAGGGCCGATTTGCGGCTTGGACATAAGCAAATTTCGCACCCCTGCTCCGCCCTCACCCAAACCTGTCAAGTCGGTCCACCGGCAGACTCGAAAAATCATCGAATTTCGTACCCAGCGATGGACCTATCTTCATGCAAACATTTGCACTAACGCTGTTCAAGCGCCCAGCTCGCCCTGAACCCCAGCGCACATGCAAAGTATGTATACGCTCAAGCCCGAAAACGCCGATTTTCGCGCCTGACGGTATACAAACTCCGCACACTCCAACGCCCCCAAAACCTCTCCGCTACTCCAATTCCACCGGCCCCAGGATGCGGACCTCCTCAGTGTCCAGGCGTTCTTGGATGCTGTGAAGAATGTTCATGTCGATGGCACCTTCGTTGCGCAGACGTTTGAGCACACCGCGCTGGTAGGTGATCACGGCAAGTCGCAGCGTCTTTACCTGTCCCAAGAGGGTTTGCAGCTGTAGTTCTTCGCGGGTGATGTCGGGGTTGTCGTCTCGGATGCGGCGGCCTTCAAAAACAGCATAGCGTTCAAAGTCCATGTCGGCACGGACGTGCTGCACCGCTTCCGAGCACACACCCGCGTCAGCGGCAATCTGGTCAAGGGCTTTGTATGCCTCAACATGCAATGCGCGCACGGCACCCAGTGTTTCTCGTTTCTCAGTGTCGTCGGAGGGGATACGCGCCCATCTAATAACAGCTGGTAGGAGCAGTCCTTGCACCACCATGGAGAGCAGCACCACGGCCGCAACCACGAAGAGGATGAATTCGCGTGTGGGCACAGCAGTATCCACGGAAAGCGCAACAGCCAAAGAAACACCGCCGCGCAAGCCCGCCATGGTGCTGACCACGCGGTCGCGGAATATTACACCACGCAGTTCGGGTTCGCGCAGGATGCGGCGTACTTTCCACCGGGTCGCAAAGTGCCGCACAACAGCGTTACCGCGCGCCCCAGCATCAGCACTACCCGCCCCCGATTTCACATCCATCTTTACATCGGAGATCATGTTGGGCCGCATCGCGAGGAAACGGACAAGCATGCTCACTGGCCACGCGACCAGCACAATAGACAGCCCACCGATAAGCGGGTAATGTGTTTCGTCGCAATATCTTCCATGGAGCGCCACATTTCGGGAAGCTGCACGCCGACCAGCACAAAGAGCGCACCGTTCATGAGGTAAGAGACATATGCCCAGATGGGCAGACCGTAGAAGCGGTTTTGGGGTGCGATGGTGTCGATGCCGTTGTAGGTCATGTAGAACGCGGCCACCACCACGGCGACCACGCCGGAGCCTTTCATACCGTCCGAAATTTCGATTGTTTCGGCAAGCAGGGAATGCGCTAAACGGTACGGCCATCATGAAGATGGTGTAGTTCATGGGGTTGGTGATGTACGCACGAAGCCGGTTGGCCGCCCAACCAACCGCCAGGCCAACAGTAATGCCGCACAGGAAGGAAAAGCCGAGCATGCCGCCGGCCAGCGGGATCGAGACGTCGGCACCTCCAGCTAGGTGCAACGCCAGCGCGAACATCACCAGCGTCGTTCCGTCGTTGATTAGCGATTCGGCTTTGAGCACGGTAATTGAACGTTTGGGCAGTTTGCCGTTGAGTGTCGCCACGGCGGTCGCATCGGTGGGTGCGAGCGCCGCACCGATGATGAGCGCGGTTCCCCAGTCGATGCCGAAAATGCTGTTGAGCGCCCAGGCAATCGCCAGTGCGGTCACAACGACCAGGGTTGTGCCCGAGGTGACAATGGCTCGGAAGCTTTTGCGCACTTCGCGCAGGGAGGTGCCTCGGGCTTCCCAAAACAGCATGATGGGCAGGAAGATCTCAAGAATCACGTGCGGCGGTAGCCCCAACTTGCGAACGTCGTGCATGGCGGGCAGCAGCGCCAGCACAAATCCCAGAAAGATCAGCAGGATCGCCGGCGTGACGCGAATCCTGTGGGCGAGTATATTCCCCAGCAGAATAGCCGCCGCGAGAGCAAGAATGACTTCGAGCACGTCCTATGTCCTCTCTCTGGAAGGTAACACCTGTTCACAGCTTATCGACGCCGTGCAACTACTGTTAGCGCTCACGCGCCGACGCTGCATCGTGGGCTGATATTCTGTTGTATTGTGAGCGGACCAAAGCAGAGTGCACCTCGGCGCAAGCGGCGTCGTATAGTGCCGGTGATTTTTGACTATCGCCGTGCTGGCCACGTTCGCATTGGCATGGTGGCAGTGGACACGGTTCCGCCTCAGGCAGCGGCACGTTTCAGAATCTTGGATACGCATTGCAGTGGCCGCTGTTCGGGGCGTTTTTGTGTACGCGTACCGCAAGTTCAACGAGTATGAGGACGAGGTTAAAGCAGACTGGCATATCCCCCGTGGAGCGTGAACAGAAGACGGCGCGGAGTCGCGGCGTCGTTACGGAAATCACGGAGGATTTTTCTGCCGGAGCGTCCATCAATGGACGTCGAAACCTTTAACCGGCTGAATGCCCCCCACCCTGCAAAACGTAGGCGCAACGACAGTGCGCAGACTAATTCCGAGCATAATGAGGATCAACAATGACCACTCCTTCTGTCAGCCCTGACCGCGCCCGCCGAGTTGCGCAGGCGTTGAGGTTTTTCTCCATTGCCGCGTGGGTGACGGGCGGTGGCTTTTTGATTCTGTGCACGCGCATGGTGCTGGAGTACATCGTGGGGATCGATATGCCCACGTGGACGCGCATTATTGGGCAGCTGCACGGCCTGTTTTTACATGGTGTACCTGATCACCACGTTGAATCTAGGTGTGAAAGCGCGTTGGGAACCGGTTAAGTGGATCACTACCGCACTTGCGGGTACTATCCCTTCTTATCTTTTTGTTATCGAAGCTAAGCGCCGCAAGGAAGTCACAGCGGCTTTTAACCTCTGACCCGCATAGCTAAGGAAACCTTTTTGCCAAACCCGCCGATCACGGCGGATTTTTCTATGCTTTACTTGCAACATATCGTTAGTCGATATAGCCTATCGTCTATCGATGCATCGACGTTACGCTCCCCCATCCCCAACAGAGTAAGGAGTCGCAATGAGTAGCCTCGACAAAATAAGAAAGGAGCGCAGGGACCTTGCGATACTGATCATCGCCTTCGGGTTTGTGATTGGATGCGTCCTCTACGACCCAGCAACCAGCCTCATCTACAAGGGAATTAATCACCCTGTCGCTGTCGCCCTCGGACACGATGCCGCCCCCAACGGGCGAATCCACTTTCACGGCACCAGCCCCTGGGCTTTAGTCTTCTCTCAGGCGGACTCATTATCAGATCCATTGCCCTCATTGCTGGAGCCATCTTTCTCATTCAGATCGGACGACGCGCACTGCGGAACGAATTTTTTAGCCTAAAAGTTCTCTGCCTCTTTCGACGATCGTGCATTGCAGTTGCAGCAACGTTTCTTGGATACGGGCTTCAACTTTTAGGCGCAGACGTTATATCACACCAGCACCACCTCAATCAGGGAATGGTCCCACCAGTTTACCTTCCCCAACTACATGTTCACGGTCAGCTATTTCTTCTTGATCACCCTCATCATCATGACAATCATAGTCAAACGCGGCATACTGATGCAGGAGGACCAGGAGGGGTTGATTTAACGCATGAAGCACAAAGCAACCATCTACCTCAACCGCAAGATGAACAAGGAACTATCGTGACACACCGCAAAAACCATAAAAAAGAAAGTACAGCACTGCTCATGTTCGTCCTTGCGGACGGAATCACGCTTATGACCATACTGACCGAAAATGCCAGCATATTCTCGACCATCGCCACCATGTGGGGATGCAACTACCGGGGAACGTACAGAACATATGCGCAGCGTACAAGCCATATCGCACTAATACCGAGCTCAACCATAAGGCAAAAGGGGACCGTTATGCCCACAGGTTATACCCACAGTATGGAAGGCACACAAAGAGTCATACAAAGAGTGCTCTAGCTCAATTATATTCAGTACAGCTTTGTTGCTATTTTGTGGAGGCAACTAGACCGTATCCGCACAAAAGGACGCATAAGCACACTGGCATAACACAGACTGCACTTCTCAATACCGCTATATTGCAGCCTGTTTTTCAACTCGGCCTTCACTATAATAGTTATTACTATTCAGCGTGGTGTCTGTAGTGCGTCTATGGTGTCGCCGTGAAAGAAAACGAGGAGGGCGTGGGTTAGATGAGTAAAGTCTACTGCCACCTTGACAAGCTTCTTGAGGAACGTGGGATCACGCTCTCAGCACTCGCCCAAAAAGTGGGCGTGACTGCCGTCAACCTTTCAGTCCTTAAAAACAATCGCGCTAAAGCTGTCCGTTTTTCCACGTTGGCAGCACTATGCGAAGCACTGGAGTGCCAACCCGGAGACCTCTTTTCAGTTAGGAGTTCACCATGAACAAGACCCTCGTTTCCATCAGCACCGCTGTTACTGCTGCCGCACTGTGCATCGCGGTTCCCGCCGCAAGTGCCGCGCCGCTGAACAACGCCCAAAGCATCCCCGCTGATCTTTCTTCTCAGCAGGCAACAGCCAAAGAACCCGAAAAGCCCAAGGATCCCAACAATCCACAGCAATACGCCACATATGCGCTTGATCTCATCGAGCTTTATGGCATTTATGCCGATAAACCCGAGTTTGCGCAGGCACGCAAAGACGCCGAAGCCAAGGTGAAAGACGCCAAGACCGTCAAGGACACATATTCGGTCCTTAACGACGTCGCGCGAGTCGCAGGTGGTAAGCATTCCTCTTTCAGGCCGCCCGAAGACAACATTAGCGGCACGAAGGACAACACTGAATTGCCCAAGGTCACCGCCGCTGATGGCATTGTGACCGCCAAGCTTCCCAGCTTAGCGAGCGGTCCTGTCGGCCAGGAATACGCCGACACCGCAGCAAAAGGTCTGGTAGACAACATGCCGAACTCCTGCGGCGCAATTATTGACCTCCGGGGCAATGACGGCGGCGACATGGGTCCCATGCTCGCAGGCGTGAGTTCCCTGCTTCCCGACGGTACCGTGATGCAATTCAAGAACCGCTACACCACGACAGACGTGAAGATTGACGGTTCCTCCGTCACAGGAGGGGGCACAAACACCACGGCGGCGTCGAAAGGCAAGTTCACCAATAAGCCCGTGGCCATCTTGACCAACAAAGACACTGCCAGCTCGGCCGAGGCAACGGTGCTGGAGTTTTAGGGGCCCTGAGCAACGCACGAACATTCGGCCAACCAACCGCTGGTTTCACCAGTGCAAACGTGCCTATCGAGATGCCTGACGGCGCATCACTCGTCATCACCATGGCGAAGGATGTCGCCCGCACCGGCGAGGAATTTGCTGAGGAGCCCATCAACCCCGACGTCACCACCGACAAGCCCGCCGAGGAAGCGGCAGCCTGGCTGAAACAGCAATGCCGCTAGCCTCCACCCGGCGTTCTGCTTAAGAAACCGCATCGCACGTATTGCTGCGCGATGCGGTTTTACCTATTCTCAAACAGCGCTTATCGACGCCCCGGCAACCCACCGTTTCTTCATCCTGAAAGAGCTGCAACGTCGCTGGGAGCAACCCGGTGGCATAGGTGTGGCAAACCGCCTACGAGCTGGTCAAGTGAAGGTGTTGCTGCCGGAATGCAGCTAGATGACGAATAAAGTCGGCTACTTCATTGGTGTTGGGCAACGCGACTGTGATGATCTTGATTTTTGCACAGGCCGCTGGTGGTTGCACAGGCCGCTGGTGGTAATGAAGCCTTTTTCCACTTTGTTTTCGACCAGACTATTCATCAAGTATCCAATGCGACGTCTGCCCGTGTACGCCAATGCTGATGAGTTTCGCGAACCATGCTTTTCCATCCAACGCCGGTTAGGACCGTAAATCACAGTAGGGTTGCTCACCGATGTGGAAGGCTTTCCCTTGACTGTCAAAGCGTTTTGAAGACAATAAGGCGGAGTCAGCTGCGGCACCGCCGGTGGTCAGGCATTCTCAACAGCGTTTCGACGTTAATAACGTTGCTGTAGGCGCGAATGCTGGAGTGTTTTCGCAAGACAATACAGAATAGAGGGTCTGGCACAGCAAACACTGCCGGGTAGCGACGAACAACTCGGCAAAAAGAACCCATAGCAGCACAAAAGATAGCAGTCGAACTACTACCTGTATTTTGAGCTGAAAGCCCTCGATAAACAGGTTAATTACTAGTTAACTTTTTCAATCATCGCACATTAGTTGGGATCAAAAATCACGGGTGGGCATGAACACTGAAGCGATAATTGGGGGCATATTGGTTTCTGCTATTGATTGAAGGTCATATAAGTGCGATGGTTGCTAGGATGAAGGCTTCGTTGCTGAATCAAGCTCTTCCTAAAAAGTTGTATGATTTGACCCCTGCAGCGTTCCCCAATTAATAGAGGAAATATCCACGTCACTGTATGATGGTATTGTAATATAGTCCCACCTAAAATCAGAGCCCAACCGTATTTCACCACTCGCACTGTACCCAAATAGCGCCCAACCTCCGTATAAGCTTTTTAAAAATGGGCGAACATTTTCCCGGTCCACCTGGTTGCCAAACGTTGCTTGAAATTGCCGAATTATTTGAACATCTAGGCCATCACTATTAGTTATTACCACCTTTCCTGCTGGATGATTATCTGCAAGATAGTAGAGTGAGAATAATTCTTCACTAGCAATGGGTAAGAGTATCTCAACTATCGCACCAAAATCAGGCTCTATCAGCTCATTGAGGGCTTCTACAAAATCAGACAAACCATCAAAATCTTCAGGATTATTTGCGTGCGTCTTGGTCATATCCTCCCACCAATAAACCTTAACACGCTCATCATTTAGCCACGCATCAATATCGTCCTTTTTGCAATTTTTCGCGAAAATAAAGCATCTAGTGCCAGGATGTTCATTCATATAATTAACCATATAGCAAAAAGGAGTGGTAACAGACTCCAATAGTGAATATAGTTCATAATACCAGTAGCCAGTAGAAAAATTTAGATTCGCCATTAGATCAGACCATCTATCAAATATATATTGATGAAGCAATGAGTTTTTCAAATATTTGCCCCTCTTTACTTTATCAACCTTTTCTAAAAGATATAAATCTCTATAAAAATATGTACTCAACCCATTATTGCTCTGGAAAGGTCGCATGCTGCAATATTTTATGTATCGAACTTGATTTGAATGCTGTAGTTTTCCCCACATCCGAACCAGACTCACAGCTCACCAGATTAAGAAATTTAAAATTCGATACTACCTACGCCTATAATTTCACCCCAATCAATAAAAGATCTATCCAGATCACCATCAGAATAGAGAAGCAAATATTCAGGTCGATGCGGTGGACCAATATCCTCATTAAAATGTTTAGCGTATTGCAATAATACCCAACCACGAAATAGTGCGTTTAGGTAAGGCTCTCGATCTGTCCAGCTTGAAGCCAGGCCTAAAAAGTCTTTTTCATAATACTCAATAATATTTTTGGGAAGATATGAATTTCGAGCAATGATCAATTCCCCACTGGCCGATTATCCTCAATATTATATAGTGAACAAAGTTCTTTGAGATATCGATGATGATATTTCAAGTATTCCCCAAAATTAGGTTTTACCGGATCAAAGGATTGAACAAATATAGAAAGTGGAGCCTGTTCCCTGTGTCGGTGTCATATCCTTCCACCAATGCACCGTGACGTGGTTATTATTAAACCATGAATCAACATCATTTTTGGCACAACGCTTCGCGAAGATGAAAAACTGGGTTCCTGGATGATCATTCACATACCGAATAAGACGATCAAACGGCACTACCTCAGGTTCACCCATGGCATCGATCTCGTAATCATAATATATGAACTTACCGTCAGATCCTTGCACAGTCATCGAATATCCCATCTTATCTCAATCCTCGAGTGATAAATTTAGCCGTTTTCTGGATAAGTTTTGTATCACCAGTGAGTATCTTCTTTATCTCGTCAGCTACATGAAAATAGGAATCCTTTAACCTGAAAAGGCTGTTTTCGTCCATAACATTATAACATGTTTGCACCATTCCATCTTCCACTAATTTTTGCTGGATATTCGATAAAATTAGTTGGACAGTGCATCAAGATAAGTGTAGATCACTGCCACATCAATATTGTTTTCTTTCGCGTAGTTCAACAACTGCTCGGCACGAATACACAACACTCATGTCACTCGAGCCCCTTCAACTTTCTAGATGGGCAGTCATCCTCAGGAATGTACAGAGAATACGGCTCTTCAGAGAGATAGACGATGATATCTCAAGCACCCCCGAAATGAATTTCTTTGTTGGATTAAAGATTCAACTAAAAATGGAAGAGAGTCTGTAACTGGTGGTGGCGCGAACTGGTGGTGGCGCGAAAATATACGAACCTTGAGTATTCACAAAAAATATGACGCTTACATAACTCGATAAAACAATTCAGTTTGCCCCTCATTTCAAAGAAAAGCTACTAGAATATCATGCGGTTTGATTCTAGTGATAGTCCCTAATTAATCAGAAAGGAACATTCGCATCACTATATGATGGAATTGCGAAATATTCCCATCTACAGTCACCGCCTAACCTTGCGTTGGAGTCTACTTCGTATCCAAGCATCACCCAGCCACTATATAAACTTTTTAAATATGGCCAAACATCCTCCTCTACATCATTACCAAACGTCGCTCGGGAATTGTTGAATTATTTGATCATCCAGGTCATCACCATTAACTATGACCACTTTTCCCGCTGGGTAATTATTTGTAGGATAATAGAGTGAAAATAGTTCATCACTTGTGACAGGAAGATGCACCTCAATTACTGCGCCAAAATCAGGCTTTATCAACTCATTAAGAGCTTCTATAAAGAGTCAAATAATCCATCAAAATCTTCGGGATTAGTTGCGTGCGTTTTGGTCATGTCTTCCACCAATAAACTTTGACACGCTCATCATTTAACCACACGTCAACATCATCTTTGAGTGCAATGATCAGCAAAATAAAAAGCATCTGACACCAGGATGATCATATATGTATTGAGTTAAATAGTCGAAAGGAGTAGAAATAGAATCCGACGACGAACATAGTTGATGATACCAGTAGTCGATCAAAAAATTTGAGTATTCCATTATCGTGTTTCAACTTTCTACTTACTAGCATGTATAAAATCAATGAGCACTTGGCTCAAAATGCTCATTTTCTTTCTTCAATGCTTTTTCCACTAAACATAGATTTGCATTAAAGATATGCTTTAGCCCACTGCTATGTATGGAAAGATCACATGCGGCAAAAGCTTTGTACACGCCTTCTACCACTTGTGAAAATATATCCTTTTCCATTCGTTTGGGTAAGTGGGAAGATATGTATAGATCGCTTCGACATCAATCTTTTTCTTTCATATAATCCACCAGTTTCTGCTCTGCACAAAGATACAAGCGCTCATGCCACTCAAGACCTGTTCACTTCGCCGGGGCTACTTAAGATGACAATATTCAACCCAGAATAGCGCAACGGATTCAGATTATACATAGCGCCTGATGCAAGATAAATGTTGTCGTTTTCGTCTACGATACCCGCAGCATTGAGAACACGTCATAATATCTCCGTGTCTTCTACAGCAAAATATCATCACTGTGACGCATCATATTAGGCATTTTGCCCCCGTCCGATAGTATGTCCGGACATGCTTTGAGCGCGGCAAGATCGCGCGTAGTTACTGTTAAGGCGCTGCTGAGGTAGAAGCACCTTCGTAGTTGATGACCGCCTGCATCGTCGATGCATGTACGCAGAAAATCGTACTTCACTTTTGCTATTAATGAGGCTTATGTCGGGAAAGCAGCGTCGACATCTCCCCAGTACCTAAATCAAGCTCATACATCTCGCACTCATGATACATGAACTTAATATCAAATTTTTACGTAGTCGCAAAAGTAAAATTCAGCGCTTAAAATTTTATAGTTTACCCCACGTGATGAAAGATTGATCCAAAATTACTCTTGCGTGATAAAAATATATTTTCAAACCTATACTCTATTCCCATTTGATCAATTTCTCTTGAGTATCCAAATATTGCCCATTTTTCAAACGCCTTAGAGATAAAATTCAAAAGCAGATTCGTCTGTGACATTTGAATAAAATATACTTTTTATATGCCTCGACGATATCTTCGAGATCTCTTCTTTCGCTATGACCAATAAGCCTGACGGACTAGCCTCAAACTCAGGGTAGTATATGAAAATAGTTTAGCAGGAGATATTGGGGAAGAAATTCTTATGACTGCAGAAACTTTTTACAGGTTCCTCCTAAAGTGAAGCAAATCATCAAGGAAACTAAAGTTTGATGGCGGTTGTTTAATTGTTTTGTGACAAAAATTACCTCAACTGAGTTATCTTTATCCCAAATTTTTGAGTGTAGAATCAGGGCAGCCATCAGCAAAAGATGTAGCATTCTAGTTCGGGATTTTCGATGATATAATTAACTATGCAGTTGAAGGAGGTTAGCTTTTCTTCCCCAGAGGCGTCAACCTTAAGTATGTCAAAAATTTGTCCCGTTATCTCCGTATTTCAAAGTATGTCCTCTGGTCTGAGTGGTTATATTATCGGCGCGCATCAAAGTATAACTGTAGCAGTGCTTTCGAAGAAAAATAGCTGCGCGCATCTTTGCGATAAGGCATGCTCTTCTTAAAGCGGTATCACATGTAGGATGACTATCGACAAAACCTTTCACTAAACGACGAACCCAAGATGCCCTATCTGGACAGACAGCTCGGTAAGAATGGATCACTGCTACGTCAATCCCGTTTTCCTCTGCGTATCACAGCAATTTTTGCTCAGCATGTGCAAAGAGTCTTTCATGCTTTTCCCTAGAAGCAATCTCGCTAGGGTTCCAGTAGGAAACAATATTTAGCCTAGAATAGTCTGTTGGGTTCAAGTTATGAGCAGCAACTGATGCCAGATAGATGTTGGCATCCATGTTCACCATACCAGCAACATTATAACCGCCTCGTATCAGTGGATTATATCTCCAATACGTCCAACCGTCTCCATCATTTCTTTAACAGAGTTGTATAAGTTGGGGTATGCTTTGAGTGCGTCAAGATCCGCCCACAACACCGGATTACCCAGATACCCAAGGGAGACTTGCCGGAAAATCTTTAACGACGCGGGACTGAAAAGTGTTGATAGCTATCTTTTTATTAATCCTAAATATGATCTGAGATATTGGCACCTTGTTGTCAAAAGGTGTGCGGCTTTATTAAATGATCTAGGTGAAAGATTGAGAACGTGAAAAATACCTACTTTAAAATGGCGGATATCAGATCATTTCCTGCGAAGAAAATAGCCCCTTTGAGATGTTGGTTCAATACTGGAAGAATGATGCCCACTACGGTTGCTTCATGTTGCTGAGAATGTTTCAGTAAATGCAGTAAATTCCTGGAAAAATGATTCAAATGTCAAGATTCACTGGTGGAGACCCTAACTCCCCCGGAGCCTGGCGTCACTTTTTATGATGTTTCCTCATAAGAAACGGCCAGATTATTGTGCGGCGATGGTGGAGGTGAAAAAACCAATTTCGGTAGATAAGCTTTTTGGAAACTTATTATCCAGGAGATCGCGAAAAAGTCATTGCCGGGGTAGTAGTTATTACGAAAAATTCACATCTTCTTTCTCAGCTTAAGGATCTTTACGTGGAAAAAGTAGTGAATCCAGATTCTGATCCCACCTTATTTATTGATTGCCTTTTTGACGAGTGGGGCATTCTGGGGATTTGAACGTGATCTTCCTGCATATGGAGCAGAGTATCATGAGGAAGCCATTTTTGTTTCTAAATCAGCTAACTTTTCGGCAGATATTGTCGATTGGGGAGAATTGATTAAATGGTACGAATGATTGATCAAGAATCGGAGGGTATCACGAGATTTGCCACTTAGAGCCGTAACGTGGCGATATCATCAGCGTATTCTTTGTGATCTTGGTGATCCCTATCAGATGCAGACTAAAAACATCAGCATAATTTTTTTAGCACTTTACCACGAGTTATGTCAGACTATGTCCGTGACACAGAAAATCGCTAACTAACTAGGATTGTGACAAAATTAATGCCTAATAATTATGAAGTTTATATCGTCAACACTGAAATCGAGAACGATGACTGTGCCCTATCCGCGATTTCTAAAATTTTGCAACGGGGCGATAGACGCGGATGCTTTGCGTTAACCGACCCCTCTTCAAGTGAGCAGATATCTAAATGGGAAAACGACCCCAATGTCACCGTTCTTGAGGTTGTTGATATTTATCCGCCAAGCGATACCCTTAGAATGAGAGCTTTTATTGAAAAAATAGGCCAGCCGATCCGTCGCTATGTTTGCTTATTAAGGTTTGAAGGTTCTTACACGATTGAGGGGCTAAAATACTTCTGGTTTAACATGGGGATTTTCTTCGGCCACGTTATCTATGTAGGAAAAGATAGTTTATTTCCGCAGCATGCATGGACGGAGTATGTTAAAGTTACTATGGAACGGCTGTATGAAGATGCAGGATACGACGAAATCATATTTGACGATTGGGGCATACTGAGTTTTAGTCAGCTTAATAGCGAGCCTGGTGACCGATACATAACTGAAATAGTCGAATTTTCTAAAAATTCCGGTCTTGGTCACGACTTTATCACCTGGGGGCAGGCTCGCACTATTGAAGAAATAAACACGGAAAAAGATCTGTGACCTCGAATTTAACAGATATCATTGACACAATCCTGCCAAAAGGGAAAACATAATGGCTTCACAAGCATCTGATAGTAACTTCATATACTATGAGCATGATTGCATCCGACAGCACTCCTGAACATGCTTTGAGTGCGTTGGGATCAACCCACAACACCGGATCACCCAACATACCCATCGGGATCACCCTACTGGCACCTTCATAATTTTGTCATTACAACTACTCAGTACAATCACCCCGCCGCCAACTCCCTAAACACAGGAACAAGCCCCGCGAGCGCTTTGCCGCGGTGTGAGAAGCGCATCTTTTTCTTCGGGCGCTAGTTCGGCGGAGCTGCGCCCGCCGCTGCCTCGTCCAGGGAGCGAAGATCAGGTCGTACCCGAAACCGCCTTCCCAACAACACTCCTCAGCAAAAGCCCGGGCCACACACCTTCAGAGACATACTCCGCACCATCCGGGGTGACCAGCGCGCAGACGGACACAAAGGCGGCTGCCCTGCGGTCGTTGGGTACATCCGCCATTTGTGCAAGCAGCAGTGCGTTGTTCGCGGCGTCGTCACCATGCTGGCCTGACCAGCGCGCGGAAAGCACCCCGGGCATGCCGCCGAGCTCGTCGACAGTCAGCCCAGAATCGTCCGCCAGCGTGACAAGCCCGGTCGCAGATGCCCGGCGCGTGCTTTGATCAGGGCGTTGTCGGTGAAGGTGCGGCCGTTTTCCACGGGTTCTTCGTAGGGCGCAACGTCAGCTGTGGAAACAAGTTCCACCCGTTGATCCCCGCGGCATCTAACACGCGCGCGAGTTCCTGTAGTTTCTTGGTATTGCGTGAGGCTACATGGATTTTCATGCGCCATCACCCACAGCGCCACCACCCGCAATGCCACCACACAGCGCCATCCCCGCAGCGCCGCCCGCAACACCAGGCTCCCCCTCCAACGCCGCTTTCTGCGCAGCAATGATTTCGCGGCAGCCTTTTTCCGCGGCGTCGAGAAGCTGGTTCAGTTGTTCGCGGGTGAAGGTGGAGTGTTCGCCGGTGCCTTGGATTTCCACGAATTCCCCGGATTCGGTCATGATGACGTTCATGTCCACATCGGCGCGGGAGTCTTCCTCGTAGGGCGGGTCGAGGGCAGACGTGGCCGTCGATGAGCCCAACGGAGACGGCTGCAACAGGGCGGGAGCAGGGGGTTTCCGGTGACCACGCCGCGTCGTTTCAGTTCGGCGATGGCGTCAGCGAGGGCGACGTACGCGCCGGTGATGGACGCGGTGCGGGTGCCGCCGTCGGCTTGCAGGACGTCGCAGTCGATGGCGATGGTGTTTTCCCCGAGTTCCCGTAGGTCAATGGCCGCCCGAAGGGACCTGCCAACCAATCGCGAGATTTCATGGGTGCGGCCTTTGACTTTTGCCTTTCATGGATTCGCGGGGCATACGTTCGTGGGTGGCGGCGGGCAGCATGGAGTATTCGGCGGTGAGCCAGCCTCCCGGAGCCGTATTTTGAAGCGCGGGATGCGTTCTTCCACGCTGGCGGTGCACATGACGCGGGTGTTGCCGAATTCCACAAGCACGCTGCCTGCGGGGTTGTTGGTGAATCCTCGGGTGATGCGGATGGGTCGCATCTCGTCTTGGAGCGCGGCCGTCGGCTCGTTTGAATGAAGTCATGCGTTTTAGCCTACTATCAGTGGCGTGTTGACTGTTTCGCACCTTACCTGCATGGTTCCCGTGTGGAGGGACGTTAACTTCACTGTTTCCCCTGGTTCCCGCCTGCTTATCGACGGCCCTCCGGTTCCGGTAAGTCCCTTCTGCTCCGCGCCGTCGCGGGTTTGGATCCCAGCAACGGTGAGTGTCGGCTCACGGCAAAAGCCCTGCCGAGTGGGGCGTGCCCCGGTATCGTTCCCGCGTGATGTATGTACCGCAGCGGCCGAGTTTCGCGCCGGGCACGGTTGCGGATGCGATGGCTACAGCCCGTTTGGGTTTTGGGGTGCATCAGCACCGAGCGTGGGATGAAGGCAGGGCGGCGGGAATTGTTGGAGGCGTTGGGGAGGGACGCGGCGTTGTTGCGTCAGGACGTCGATACGCTATCGGGTGGTCAGCAGCAGTCGGTGGCGCTGGCGCGGGCGTTGCAGCTGGATCCGCAGGTGTTGTTGTTGGATGAGGTGACGGCGGCTCTGGACCAGCAGTTGGCGAGGCTCACGGAAGATTAGTGGTGGCGTGGTCCGCATCGGGTGAGCGAGGCGTTGCTGTGGGTCGGGCATGATGATGAGGCGAAGAAGCGCATCGCCACGGATCAGTATTCATTGGGAGGCGGCAGTGGCTCAACAAATTAGTACCCTTCATCTCGCCATGGCGGCGGGGTTGATGCTGCTCACCCTCGGGTTGTCGTGGCGGCTTCGCCTGGGTCTGGGTCGAGACATCCTCATCTCCGGCTTGCGCATGACGGCGCAGCTGCTGCTGGTCGGCTTGATCCTGAGATGGGTGTTTTCCCTGCACAATCCGGTGGTGGTGCTGGCGATTGGGGTGCTGATGGCGTTCCTCGCCTCGCAGGGCCGCCAGCAAGCGCCCGAATACCCTTACCCGCGCCTGCTTCTCGACTGCTTCCTCGCCATCATGTGCAGTTCTTTCCTCCTCACCGCCCTGGCGCTGCACATTATTGTGGACGTGCACCCGTGGTATGACCCGCAGTACTTCATCCCCATGTTGGGCATGGTTCTGGGTAACGGTCTGACCGGCGTCTCCTGGCTGTGGACCGCTACACCTCGGAACTCCACCACAGTCGCGAACGCATAGACGCGCTCCTAGCCATGGGTGCCACGCGTTGGGAAGCCAGCCACAGCGCCTTCACCAGCGCATTGCGCACGCGCTGATCCCACGCTCAACAGCATGGCGGTGATGGGCGTGGTCAGCCTCCCGGCATGATGACCGGCCAGATCCTCGGCGGCTCCTCCCCGATACGGCAGTGCGCTACCAGATAGTCATTATGTTTGTCATCGCTGCCGCCACCACCGCTGCTTGCTTCGCCGTGCTCTACCTCGCCTACCTCAAGCTTTTCGACGCCCACCACCGGCTGCGGGTTTCCGCGCAGGGGTAATTCCTCAGCGCTCTGCCAACCCTACACCTCAAACTCCATTCCGCTCGTCCCCCACAATCACCTCGCCGGAAGAAACTCAGAGCGGGCGGCCTTCAAAAGCCCCCAGGGGATCGCCCACGGCGGAATGTGCACCAAAAACCAACTTGTCCACGCCTGCTTCGCGGGCGATGCGCCCAGCTCGGCACCGGAGAGGTGCATGTCAGGGTGTTTTCCTTCGCTGGTTGCGCCCCAGGTGGCTTCGCAGATGAAGATGTCGGCACCGCGGGCGCAGTCGATGAGGTTGTCGGTCCAGCCTGAGTCGCCGGAATAAGCGATCACACCGCCGTTGACGCCGGATTCTTCGACGCGGAGCGCGTAGGATTCGATGGGATGGACGGTGGCATAGGGGGTGATGGTGAGTCGGTCGACCATTTCGCTCACACCATCAGTCCAGGCATTGAATGCGAAGGTGTCGGACATGTCGTCGATGCCGTCGGGCGTGTCGGCGGAGAGTCGCCCTAAGCGCACTGGGGTGTCACGCGGCCCGAGGCACATGTGCCGGCGGTCGGTGGTGGCTGAGGGGCTGAATCGCCGCCAGACCATGAGTGAGGGGAAGTCGAGGCAGTGGTCAGGGATGAAGGTGGCTGAAAGGCAACGTGGGCGTCCTCCGGCTGGTGCACTGTCTGCATTTTTCGCCAGTACGCCGGGTCCGATGTCCATGAGGAGCGCGGGCATGCGGTCCACCGTGAGGAGGTAGCCTGAGGCGGGTCCGTCGGGACCGCCAAAGGCTTCCGGTGCATCCGAGGATCGTCAACTTCATAAGGGCTACTGTGCCATGCCGCATATGGTTTGGGGAACTTTTTTCCCTTCTCAGACGGCTTCTTGCAAGGAATATTACACAGCTCCCAATTGGCTGACTTGTGTCACATGAGGCCCGAGGAATCGGTCAGCTAGCTGGGCAAACAAAGCTGGGTCCCCGGTGGACTCAAAGCTCCGCACCACTGGTTCGGCCCCGTCACCGTCACGCTCCCGCCAGCATGTCATTCTCACTAAGAATGCGCACAACGTCTTTGGCGGTTTCTTCGGCGCTGGAGACGAGTGTCACGTGCTCACCCATGGCAAGCTGGATAACGCCGGAGAGCAGCGGGTAATGGGTGCAGCCGAGTACCAGCGTGTCCACACCTGCGGCTTGCAGGGGCTCCACATAGGCTTGGGCGATTCCTAGGGATTTGCCGCCCAGAGGTGATGCCACGTTCCACAAAGTCCACGAATCGTGGGCAGGCTTGCGCGTAGGCGGTGACGTGGGGACGCTGCGAAGAGGTCTTGGTAGGCACCGGGTTGACGGTTCCTTGGGTTCCTATCACGCCGATTTTTCCCGTTGCGGGTGGTGGCCACGGCGCGCCGGACGGCGGGAAGGATGACTTCAACCACGGGGATGTCGTAACGCTCGCGGGCATCTCGGAGGAAGGCTGCGGAGGCGGTGTTGCAGGCGATGACGAGCATTTTGCAGCCGCGGGCGACAAGTTCATCGGCGATGCGGGTGGCGTGTTCGCGCACGCGGCTGATGGGTTGGGGGCCGTAGGGGCCGTTGGCGGTGTCGCCGATGTAGATGATGGATTCGTCAGGCAGCTGGTCGACAATGGCCCGGGCGACGGTGAGCCCGCCGACGCCGGAGTCGAAGATGCCGATGGGTGCGTTTCGTTCCGCCATACTCACCAATGCTACTCACCTGCGCTACCTAGTGAGGAATACCCTGCGCGTTGTTGCCTCCCGTGCAGGGAGACGATTTTTCCCACCATTGGTACAGGTCATGCGATAGTTTTTGCCGGTGACGGGGCTGTGAACGTCCAGTTCGACAGTGCTTTCGCCCTGCCCGCGGGCGATGGGTCCGTATTTTTCCAGCACGTTCCGCCCAAATTCGGCGCTGGTGGGGCCGTTGACGTACGCCTTGGTGTAGTCGGCACCTGCCGGCGCTCGCACGCCGTCGACAAGCAGGGCGGTGTTGGGCACGGAGCTGGGGGCGCGTGTCGACGTCTCAGTGGCGCGGGTTCGTGCCGATTGTCCGGTTCCATTGGTTCCCGGTTGCGGCGGAGTGCTGGGGGCAGGGCGGGTGGATAGGGACCGCTGTGGATGCGGCGATTCCTGGGCTGGTGCTGTGCGACGCTGAGATGCGGAGGGCGATGGTGACCACGCTGATGAGGACGATGACGACGAGTGCTCCTGCGGCCAACCCCAGCAAGCCTAGTCTTGAGTGCACAGCCATCTCCTCCCGCTCGGCAACTCAGGAAAAACTCGGAAAAATGATTATACCTATTGCCGGCGAGAGGTAACTAACACTGCCCTACTCCCGGTAGGCCCCTGAGCACAGCGCTGCTGCGTCTGCGGTGGGTCATCAGAGGTAATAACCAATCCGGCGAGTACTCCCCAATTCCCACCGAACAGGGTGGCCCTGCCAGCTCACGCCAGTGTCCGTGGGCAGAACGCCCCCAAATCAAACCTGAGTAGGAAAACGCCAGGAACAGCCCCATAACAATCTGCCACACGCTGCGGTTAGCAAAAACCCCGGATAACCAGGTAGCCCAACCAGCCGTAGATCAGCCCAGAGGCACCAATGTGGTTGGTGCCCACACCGCCGAACAGCCACGTGCCTGCGCCGCCCTACAACCAGCGAGAACAGCGTCACCTCCCAAAACGTCCGCTTTCCGGACAACCCGATCAGGAACACGAAAATCGCGCCGGGCACGGTGTTGGACATGATGTGTTGCAGGTTCAGGTGCAACAGCGGCGCGGTGACCACGTGCCACACTGAGGATAGGTCCAGGGGGTGGATGCCGTAGTAGCTGAGGCTGTTGCCCAGGCCGGTGTTGATAAAGAACACGAGCCAGATGGACACGACGTAACCGATGGCCAAGGTCACACCAGTAAAAAGCCTGGTGTGGCCGTTCTCCTGACTTGCCGCCATCGTTGCGTTGGTTGCGCGCCAGGGTGCCTGGAACACCCGGGTTGCCGCCGAGACCGCCGAATCACTGCGCTGTTCACGCCAGCGCCACCGAAGGGACTGTAACCATCCCCAGGCGTGGCTCGCGTAGGGGCTGTTGGTATTGGTAGTTCACCCGGAATACTTCTCCTGTGTTAGTGCTTCCAATAAGGACTCCTGGTTATAAGCGAGCCATTGTACGAGCATTTCCTGATCCTCGCGCGCCGCTACCCCACCATCGATGCCGCTGTGGATCTCTCCCGAGGCGATATACAGGCGAATATCGTTGATGGCGGCGAGCCAGGCGTGCACTTGCGTTTCATCCAATACCACCTGCACGTTGCCGTCCGGCCCGAGCGCTTCGGTGATTACTTGCAGGTTTTTCTAGCTTGTTGCGGCAAATGTCGTTTTCGTGGATGGAGCGCAGGAGGGAGTTGTCGCCCTCGTATTCTTCGTCCCCGGCGCGCTCGAAGTCTGGGAGAAGCCGCGCGAGGGAGGGGTCCATGGGGGCCTCTTTGTGGCCGCTGCGAATGCCAGTGAGTTCTTCGAGTTCATCCTTGGGTACGGATTGGCAGCGGTGGATCAGGGGCTTCGGGCGACGGTGGCGGCAAGTTCCCCAGGACTTCGCGTTCCATGGGCTCGAAGGTGGTGGTGTATTTGGGTGCCGCATGAGGGCTTTTCTTGCGTTCAGGCTTGCACTGTTGTACTGCTACATTGACTACCCTGCTTGTTGCATGGTTGCCCAGAGGCCGGCGGTGTGGGAGTTTTTCACATCGCCTTCAACTGTCTTTTTCGCCGGTGCTGACCACAGCTTTTCCTTCAGTGTGTACTTGCATCATGAGCTCGTGGGCGCGTTTTTGTCGTAGCCGAGGATGGTGTGGCGAAGACGTAGGGTGACGTAGCTCATCAGGTTGACTGGGTCGTCCCAGACGATACACATCCAGGAGGTTTTTCGCTCGTGACTACCTCGACCTGTTGTGATTCAACGGGTACAGCTGCGGGTGAACTCATAGCCCCAACAGTAGTGGTTTGTTGGGTTCTGGGGTACCTGGTTGCCTCCCTCTGAGGGAAATCTCGCTGAGACTTTGTGTTTGTGAACACCGAGGAATTCACGACGCACCCCCGAAGGGCGTTTCGAAAAACACACTGATACCACATTTGACGCTTCGCTTATCGACGCCTCGACTGCCGAAAGTCCGCACGTGCCGCACCGGTCAAGTGCGTTGTTGACGGATAAGTACGAGGTTGACCATGTTGCAGGCGTCGTTGGCGGATGGGACGGCGCATCGCCCGTGTACGTTTGAGGTTTTTGCCCGCCGGTTGCTAACGAGCGTCGATACGGCGTGGTGGCGGGCACGGCGCGTGTGTTGCGCGCGGTGCAGGACTTCGTGTTTACGGAAGAACAACTGGCCAACTTGTCGTTCCTGGATGACACGACGCTCGGATTACCTGCGGAATTACCATTTTCGGGCCATATTGATGGTTACCGCGAGGAGTTGTATTTTCCGCATTCGCCGATCCTGACGGTGCGCGGCACGTTTGCCGAGTGCGTGATTCTGGAGACGGTGATTTTGTCCATCATGAATTCGGATTCGGCGATAGCCTCGGCGGCTGCCCGTATGGTGACGGCTGCCGATGGCCGCACGTTGATTGAGATGAGGGTCGCGTCGCACGCATGAGTATGCGGCGGTGTCGGCGTCGCGGGCGGCGTACCTGGCTGGTTTTTGACGCGACGTCGAACCTGGAGGCGGCGCACCGCTACGGCATTCCTGCGGCGGGGACAGCCGCGCATGCGTGGACGTTGGTGCGTCAACGAGACGGCACCCCGAATGAGGAGGCGGCGTTCCGCGCGCAGGTAGAGTCCCTAGGGGTTTCTACGACACTGCTGGTGGATCATATGACATCACCAAGGGCGTGGAGACGGCCATTAAGGTGGCAGGGACCCGAGCTTGAGGGGCGTGCGCATCGATTCGGGCGATTTGGGCGTGCTGACCAGGCAGGTTCGCAAACAGCTTGATGATTTGGGCGCGCACAACACCAAGATTGTGGTGTCGTCTGATCTGGATGAGTTTGCCATCGCCGGTTTGCGTGGCGACCCGGTCGATGTGTTCGGTGTGGGCACGTCACTGGTCACCGGTTCTGGCGCACCGACGGCGGGCATGGTGTACAAGCTGGTGGAGGTGGAAGGCCGCCCAGTGGCTAAGCGCTCCCGCAACAAGGCCAGCTACGGCGGCGCAAAGCGCGCTGTGCGTACCAGCCGCAACACTGGCACCGCCGTGGAAGAGGTCGTATACCCCTTTGCCAACGATATCCCCACCATCGGCACGTTGACAGCCACCGAATTGACGGTGCCGCTCATGCGCAATGGCTCCGTACTGGAGGGCCTGCCCAGCCTGCAGGAATCCCGCGAGTATCTAGCCGCGCAGCTGGTCACCCTGCCCTGGGAAGGACTGGCACTCTCCCAGGATGAGCCTGCACTGGCCACGCGTTTTGTTGGGTTTTAGGCGGTTATCGCAGCGTTGAGCTCATCCCAATCCACCCGCCCACTCAGTGCACTTCCCACCACCGCCGAGCTCCTGGAAGCCGCCGTCGCAGCCCTCGGCGGCAGCCCCGCACGGGCCAGCAGCGCATGGCGGAGGCAGTGACCCACGCCCTGGATGTTCAGCGGCACCTGGCCGTGCAGGCCGGAACTGGCACCGGCAAGTCCCTGGCGTACCTGGTCCCCGCTATTCGGCACGCTCAGGCCACCGGCACCACGGTTGTGGTGTCCACCGCCACCATCGCCTTGCAAAGCCAGCTGGTGGGAACGCGACCTCCCACGGCTTGCCGAGGCCCTGGAACCCTGCTGGAGCGCGCCCCCACCTTTGCCATTCTCAAAGGCCGGTCCAACTACTGCTGCCTCAACAAACTCGCCCGCGACGAGGACCCCGATGCCCTCTCATCGAGAGGAAGACCTCTCCCTGGGTGGGCAAACAGGTCGCGCGCCCTGGCCGACTGGGCGAATGACACCGACACCGGCGACCGCGATACCCTCAACCCTGGGCGTGCCGGATCTCGCGTGGCGGCAGGTCAGCGTCACCTCTCGGGAATGCCTGGGGTCTTCCCGCTGCCCGCAGGGGTGAGGATTGCTTCGCTGAACAGGCCCGCCGCAAAGCCCAAAAGGTGGATGTGGTGGTCACCAACCACGCCATGCTCGCCATTGACGCGCCCTTTCCGAGGTGAGTATCCTCCCGGAGCATGACGTGGTGATCATCGACGAGGCCCACGAACTCGACGGCCGCATCACCGCCGTCGCCACCGCCGACCTGTCCGTCACCGCCCTCACCCTGGCCTGCCAAGCGCGCCGGGAGGCTGGGCGGCACCAGGATCACGACGTGAAGGTGACCGACCTTGCCAAGGGAACTCGACGACGCCCTGGGTACCTGCGACGACGGCCGCTGGACAACCCTCCCCGAGCAGGTGCAACCCCGCTGCGCGCGCTTACCGACGCCCTGGCGTCCCTGCGGTTTCGCCATTGCCACCGCCCCGGATGGCGAGGCAACCAATGATCCCGAGAAGAACGCGGAACGCACGTCCCTCTCGGCACACCTGCAGGAACTGCACGATTCGATTATTCGCATGCTGGAAGTATTCGCGGAGGATGATCCCGCCAAGCAGCGGGACGTCGTGTGGCTGACCCGTGATGACCGTCGCGGGGACTCCCTCAAGGTGGCGCCACTGTCAGTGGCTGGGCTGCTGCACAGCCAACTGTTTCTGGACAACACAGTGGTGTTGGCCAGCGCGACCCTTACCATCGGCGGCAATTTCAACGCCATGGCCGCCAGCTGGGGCTTGCCGAAGGGCAGTTGGGACAGCCTGGATGCGGGCACCCCGTTTGACCCGGCGAAGTCGGGGATTTTGTATTCCACCCGCCACCTTCCCCAGCCGGGGCGGGATGGTCTGTCGGAGGAGTTCTTGGACGAGCTGGCCAGCTTGATCACTGCCGCCGGTGGACGCACGCTGGGGTTGTTTTCCTCCCGACGCGCGGCGGTGCAGGCCACGGAGGCGATGCGGGCGCGGTTGCCTTTTGATATTTTCTGCCAGGGTGATGATTCGACTGGGGTGTTGGTGGAAAAGTTTGCCAAGGATGAGAATTCCTGTCTGTTTGGCACGTTGTCACTGTGGCAGGGGCGTGGATGTACCGGGGAGTTCGTGTTCCCTTGTGGTGATCGACCGGATTCCTTTTCCGCGCCCTGATGATCCGTTGCTGCAAGCCCGGAAGGAGGCTGCCGACGCGGAGGGCCGGAATGGTTTCATGGAGGTTGCCGCCACGCATGCGGCGTTGTTGATGGCGCAGGGCGCGGGGCGTTTGCTGCGGCATGTGACGGATCGTGGTGTGGTGGCTGTGCTGGATAGTCGTTTTGCCACGAAACGTTATGGTGGGTTTTTGCGCAGTTCTATGCCAGCATTGTGGCAAACAAGCGATATCGCTGTTGTGACAGCGGCGTTACGTAGACTAGTTGCTAGCTAAATTGATACCGACCGATATTCTAGCCGCAAGTGAGAAGCTCACACCCCCTTTTGGGGGTGCCGAAAATGTGGCATAAAACCTTTTTGTACACTAATTTCCCGGTCATTCCCTGGTGATTTATTTATCCCCACCAAGGTCTGTTTTTGCCCGGTTTTCTGTTGTACGGTGAGCCAATGAGTGATTTTTCCTGGCCAATACCGTTCACACCACTATCCAACGAGAGAGTTGCGCTCCGCGCCTTGCGTATAGAGGACGCAGATGCTGTTTATGAGGCAGCAATAGATCCGCAAATGCAGCGTTTTACTCCCATCCCTCTTGAATACAGCCGTTCCATGGCGGTGGAGTTCATTAACAAGCACAGCAGGCCACAATCAAGCCTGGTCTGGGCGATTGAACTTGCCGACAACCCAGGCCGTTACGCTGGGAATATTATGCTGAAGCTGCAATCGGAAAAGAACCGCAACGTGCTTGCCGATTACAGCACAGCCCCCTGGGCGCGGCGGCGCGGCACCATGACACAAGCGCTGCAACTTGTGCTGGATCACGCATTTAACAACTATATTCACCGGGTTGAACTTCGCGCTACTCTGGATAACACACCATCGCGCACTGTCGCGGAAAGAAATGGCTTCGTATTTGAAGGCGTGGCCCGCGATAGTGAATATATTCGTGGCGATTTTCACGATGTCGTGGTATACGCCAAGATCGCCAGTGACCACCAGTTAATGCCACCGAAGGCTTACAATTCCCCGCAATTGAAATCTGCATTCACTCAGGGCTCCCCGGTGCCTGTACGGAATTTCCGTTTTTAATTGTTCAGCAATGCCACAATGACGACGGCAAGTGTTGACGCGCCTTCCCACAGGCCCACAACCTTAGGTGTCCATTTTTTGCCGCGATGCGCCACCGACCACGGCATCCACCACGCCCTGACAGCGAGCACCGCGAAGACCACAACGCTCCACCACGACGAGTACCCAACAGCCGATAGGGACTGCAGCAACCGCCGTAACGACGCAGTGGTAGACCACCGAGCCAACAAACCACACATGGTCACCGCGCTCACGAATCAACGTTTTTCACGTAGGAATCGTCCCCACAAAAATACAACGCCACCAACGCCGTGATCGTCCATAGGCGCGCATCTAGGGCCACCCCCACCACGCTGGACGCCAGCGGAACCATCACCAACTCGCCAGCACCGTCGCCTCCCCGGACAGCAGCGACCGTGGCCTGCGCCGATACATCTCCCACACAGCAACCCCCACCAGCGGAGCAAAACACCACGCCCCACAGCACCACAGCCGGGTGCATCGCCACGACGATTATCGACGCCGCGGCAGACACACCGCCGTAAGTGGCAAGGGGACGTCGAAAAGCGGCCTTACGCGGACCCCTCGCCTTCACCCACAGCCCTAGCGCGAAGAACGCAAAATAGCCGGTCATCCATGCAACGGCCAGCGGAAGATGAATCACGACGGTCCAGCCAGCCCCAGCCCAGCAGCAGCGGAACCGTCACCATTACCCACGCACCATGCTGGTCAGGGAACCCAACCAGTGTTTTTGCGCTTCCTCCGAGGCTTCTTCTGAGTCTTGGGCGCTTCCGTCGTCATTGTCGCTCCTCACATCACATGAAAAACCGGCCAGAGTAGCGTGTTACCCGTAGCCGGTTTCAGTGTAGCCGCAGTAGCGTTAGGGCTGCCTTAGGTCCCTGCCGGAATCACACCCAACGCGATGGGGCGTCGCACACACATCAGGTACGCCACCATCATGATGAGCTGGACGACAGGACAGACCAGCAACAAGCCAAAATAGGTTAAATAAGCGACAAAATACACGACAGCGACGAGCAGCCACAGGCCAATGGACTTCCCAAGATTATCCACGAACGCCTGCCAACCGCGGATAAACGCTTCCGCTATTGTGTTGCCAGGTTCAACCGCTGCGAACGGGACGTACATGAGCAGCACCATGGCGATCAGGCCAGGGATTGTGCACATCATTAACCCCACCTGAACAATCAGGAACACGGATAGCAGCGTGAAGAACGGGATGAGCAGGCCGCGCAGCGTGAAAAACGACCCAAATGTGATTGCCTCCCCCCGGCACTGTCGGTAAGCATTACGCATGGAATTCAGCCAGAAAACCAGCACCACCACCGCGCACGCGCAAACTAGAAGCAAAATCAGCCAAGGAAGAACTTGGTCAAATATCATACCGACTCTGGTGGGGACATCGAAAAAGTCTTGCACAGCTAAAGCATCGAACACCGGGATGATGGGAATGATAAAAGTTATAGGTATCAATAGCACCACTCCCATGGATGTCGCCCATGGGATCCATTGCTGACCAAAATGCCTCACCCCGATGCTGATGGCATCAGTGACATTCAGTGTCGACGTTCCCACTATTGCTGATTCCACGGTTGCCAACCAGTACCAGGTTGACCTCCACCTTGATCGTTGCCGCCCTGCTGGCCACCGTAACCATAGCCCTGGTTCGGGGGTTGCTGGCCGCCTTGCTGCGGATTTCCACCAGGCTGCGGGTAGCCGATCTGGCCATATCCTGTTTGACCATAGCCTGCTTGGTTATAACCTGGCTGGCCATACCCAGGCTGGCTATATCCGCCCTGGGTACCACCAGTTGGGTCGTACCAAGGCTGTGTGCCAGGAGCTTGCGAACCAGGAGCGCCCGGGCCATATCCACCTGCGTGTGTGTCCTGACTTGTTGTCACACCCTGCGGCAAGACGATGGGCATCTGCTTGCACATACGGTAAGCGACGGCAAGGACAATCATCTGAAGAGGTGCAGTCACTAGCGTGCCTACCACCAACGTGCCACCCAAGAGGTTGATGAGGTAACACACAACTACCAGCAGGATCGATTGTCCCATATTGTTCTTAAACGCCCTGAAACCGTCACCAAAAATCTCGCCAATACTGGCGTTAGGGTTCGCAAAGGCAGCAACCATCACGTACATCCACATGACGGCCAAGACAATGGCCCCTAATCCGAACGTAAGCAGCGCCACTGGCAGAGTAGCAATACCCATCACAATCTGCACGAGAAGGGTTTGCCCAGACCTGAGATCCTAAAAGAAATCGGTGGTCTTTGATCACTTCGCCCTGGGTCATGCGGAGGGCATTGCGGTAGGAGTTCAGTGTGAAGATCACGAACAGCACCATGCCCACGACAATGATGAGCATGAAGCTATAGAGATCCCACCCAGGGCGAATGGGTTAGAAGGCGGGCTCAGTGTAGTGGTGCTGTTGTAGCTGTCGTAGCTGTCATAACTTGAGTATGAAGAGCTGGTTGTGGATTCCTCCATTGAGATGATCCACCCCACAAACGCGAAGTACATGATGACAAAAGGAGCAGCAACGATCACCGAGGACAGCACCCACGGCACCCACTGCCTAGTGAAGTGATTCCATGCGATGCTCAGTGCATCCGACATGTTCAGCGTTTCGATGCCCATCTGACCAGACTGCTGCTGGCCAAACGGCTGTTGCCCATAGGGCTGAGGATAAGGTTGAGGATTATTCACAGTCATATAACCTTAGACGCTAATTCGCTACGACAAGGTTACGCCCTGTCACCATGAGGTAGCCAACAACCAATGCGATGTTTATCAGGGGAATCGTCACCAGGTTACCGATGCCCAATACCAGAGAGCCTGCAAAGCCGATCAGGCCAAGGAGCACAGCAAGGAGAATTGATTGCCCAATGTTGTTTTTGAACGCCGCGAACCCCTCAGAAAACGCCCTACCCACGGTAGAGTTATTGATGACAGCCGCTAAAGGAACATACATCAGCGCAAACATGGCGATGATACCAGGGATGACGAATAGCAACATACCTATATAGGTAATGATTCCACAGAGAATACTCACAATAAGCGGAGTCGCCAGACCTGAGAACTTGAAGAAATCCCCCACCGCAATGGTCTCGCCTTGGGTTACGCGGAAGGCATTTCGATAGCTATTAATCGAGTAGACAACGGCAACAACCCACATAAGGATGTAGAAGATCGCCATTGCCACAAGGCCCACACCGCTGGGTTCCGTCGTTTGCGTCGTGCTGAATGTCGTGGTCTCGGTCTTTGTCGTAGCCGTTGCCAAAACAATCACCATCATCACGGCGAAAAGCACAAAGATGGACGCCATCATGGCAATCACAGACAGCACCCACGGAACCCACTGGCGTGAGAAGTGCCGCCATGCAACACTTATCGCATCTGGAGCATTTAGCGTTGGAAAACTTTGAGGATTCATAAATGTTAACTTATAACACCATGACACTTTTTTACTAAAAATCAGCGGTTCCCACAGCGCTCCCCAACCCTCTATTTAGGCAATTTCAAAGCTAAAACAGCAGGTCAAAAACCGCACTGCTTATATGAGCGCACATCGCAATTAATTTGCTGCACAATAGCTATATTTATGGAGTGGGAACAGCAACCACTGTCAACGACCCCGGATCAACCTCTGTATACCCGGCATCACGGACTGGCACGGCATCGGCACGCGCACACTGCTTGTCAAACTCCTCCGCAGAAATCTCACGAACCTGCAGATCAAACCCGTGCTCAGCCCACTGCAACACCCACTCGGGCGGCATCGCCGCAGCCAGCAACATCGCACCATGCCCCACCTGCGCCGCCGCCTTCCCCAGCGTCATACCCAGGTCACGCTGCACAAACACCGTCGGCACGTCCAGCCGCAGCGGTCCCGGGGCGTCGTCAGGCAGGTCCGTGCCACCGATCTGCAATCGGGACACCAGCGGATGCGTATCGACGACCGCCGTGGGCACGCACGCACGGGCCTTCGCCGTCCCACTTTCCACCGTCACCCCCGGCACATCATGCACATTATCCCAGGCGGTATTACGAGCGCGGCGGGCGATTTTGCGGATCCGCGCACCATACCAACTTTGCAACGCCTCAGCGTAGGCAGTGTCGCCGCCCGCACGGTCGTCTAAACAGCACGCCACCGTGGCCTTGGCCGCAGCCTCTAGCAGGTCCGTTTTCACTGGTGGATTCACCTTGGGAATATTCAGGATGATCGGCATGGACTGCACGGTCGACGGATCATCCGGGTTTTCCCCGTCACGATCGTCTGCCATGCAGCGTTGCAGGCGTTCGTGGGCTTTCAGCAGCAACGTGGGATCCATCACTGCTCCAGCGGGACGCGACGGAACGACCCATCGTCCAGGTCCGCCTCGTCAATCTCATCGCGGGAAATACCCAGGATGTATAGCACTTCGTCCAAGAAAGGATGGTTCACCGAGGCGTCCGCAACCTCCTGAAGCGCCGGCTTGGCGTTAAACGCGATACCCAACCCAGCCGCAGAAAGCATGTCAATATCATTGGCGCCATCGCCCACGGCCACGGTCTGATGCAGCTGCATGCCGGAATCCTCAGCAAACTCCGTCAAGAACTCCGCCTTCGCCGCGCGGTCCACCACCTTGCCGATCACCCGGCCAGTGAGTTTCCCGTCCACAATTTCCAGCGTGTTGGCGCGAGTGTAATCCAATTCCAGTTCCTGGGACAATCCCTCTAGGACCTGGATAAAACCCCCAGATACCACTGCCGTCTTATACCCCATACGCTTCAACGTACGGATGGTGGTGCGTGCGCCGGGGGTCAGCTGAATGGCATTAGCAACCTGGTCAATCACGGACACGTCCAAGCCTTTCAGTGTGGCCACACGCTCCCGCAACGACTGCTCAAAATCCAGTTCGCCACGCATAGCACGTTCGGTCACCGCAGCCACCTCGGCTTCTTTGCCCGCGTAGGAGGCGAGCATTTCAATCACTTCACCGGTGATCAGCGTGGAATCGCAGTCAAAGCAGATCAGGCGCTTTGAGCGGCGCACCAGCCCCGCGCGCTCAATCGCAATATCCACCCCAATCTCGCGGGTGAGTTCCGCCAGTGCTTTACGCAGGGCCACACCACCGCCCGGTTTGGGGTCAGCGACCGTAACTTTCAATTCCAGGCCGGTCACTGGATAGTCGGCAATACCACGGATGGTGTCAATGTTGGCACCGTAGTCGGCCAGTGTTTGGCCGATACGGGAGATGTGTGAGGCAGTGACTGGGGCACCGAGAACAACCACCGCGTGCGTCGATAAGGGGCGTGCAAAGTGCAGGTCACCTTTAAGTTGCACGGTGACTTTCTGACCATATGCTTTGAGAGTTTCGGTCAGCCCTTCGGTAAGGGTGTCAGCGCGGTCGGCATTGATGCCCACCAGGGCAGCTAGATTGAGTCGCCCCCTAAACAGTGACTGTTCCACGTCCAAAAGCTGGACGCGGTACGCGGATAACACGCGGAAGAATGCGCCGGAGACGCCTGGGCGGTCCGCACCCGCCACTGTGATCACCGCTGGGCTAAGGCCCGGGGTGAGGTTTACCGTAATGTCGTGCATGGTGTCGGTCGTTTCGGTCACGAGCGTCATTGTCTCACGATCATCACGGCAGATACGACATCACCCCCGGTCGGACCAACCAACCGGGGGTGATGTGTGCGTAGCAAGAGCAGGCAAACCCTTGTGGGCGAACCTAGTGCCTGCCGACGTGCGCCTCAGCTCGCATGCGCTCCACCATGTGCGGATAGTGCAGCTCGAAGGCGGGGCGCTCGGAACGGATACGCGGCAGCGACACGAAGTTGTGGCGCGGCGGCGGGCAGGATGTTGCCCATTCCAAGGAGTTGCCGTAGCCCCTCGGATCGTCCACAGTGACGACCTCGCCGTAGCGCCAAGACTTGAAGATATTCCAGATGAACGGGATCACAGACGCGCCCAGAATGAAGGCGGCGATAGTGGAAATCTGGTTGAACAGGGTGAACCCATCGGATTCAAGGTAGTCGGCATAACGACGCGGCATACCCATGTTACCCAGCCAGTGCTGGATCAGGAAGGTGCCGTGGAAGCCCAGGAAGGTCATCCAGAAGTGGATCTTGCCCAGGCGCTCGTCCAGCATACGGCCCGTCATCTTCGGGAACCAGAAGTACACGCCACCGTAGGAGGCGAACACGATGGTGCCAAACAGGGTGTAGTGGAAGTGAGCAACAATGAAGTAGGTGTCAGAGATGTGGAAGTCCAGCGGCGGGGAGGCCATCATGACGCCGGTCAGGCCACCGAACAGGAAGGACACCATGAAACCGAAGGCGAAAATCATGGGGGTTTCCCATGTGAGGTGTCCGCGCCACATCGTGCCAAGCCAGTTGAAGAACTTCACGCCAGTGGGAACCGAAATCAGGAACGTCATGAAGGAGAAGAACGGCAGCAGGATAGCGCCGGTGACGAACATGTGGTGCGCCCACACTGCCATGGACAGCGTAGCGATGGACAGGGTTGCAAACACCAGGCCCGCGTAGCCGAACATCGGCTTACGGGAGAACACGGGGACAATCTCAGACACAATGCCGAAGAACGGCAGAGCCAGGACGTATACCTCGGGGTGTCCGAAGAACCAGAACAGGTGCTGCCACAGGACGGCACCACCATTGGCGGGGTCGTAGATGTGGCCGCCCAGTTTGCGGTCGTACAGCACTCCCAGAGCGGCGGCGGTGAGCATTGGGAAGATCAGCAGCGCCAGGATAGAGGTAACAAAGATGTTCCAGGTGAAGATCGGCAGGCGGAACATGGTCATGCCCGGTGCGCGGAGGCACAGGATGGTCGTGATCATGTTGATGGCGGAGACGATGGTACCGATACCACCGACACCCACGCCGAGAATCCACATGTCAGAGCCAACGCCTGGGGAGTGGATGGAGTCCGAGAGCGGCGAGTACATGGTCCAGCCGAAGTCGGCGGCACCACCAGGGGTGAAGAAGCCCGACAGCATCAAAATGCCGCCCACTGCGGTGAGCCAGAAGCCAAATGCGTTCAGTCGGGGGAAGGCAACGTCGGGTGCGCCGATCTGCAACGGCATGACGTGAGTTAGCAAAAGCCCCACACCACGGGAGTGCCGTACAGCAGCAGCATCACGGTGCCGTGCATGGTAAATAGCTGGTTGAACTGCTCGTTGGACAGGGTACTGCAAGCCGGGGCTGAACAGTTCGGCGCGGATGAGTAGCGCCATGAAGCCACCAAGGAAGAAGAAGCAGAAGGCCATAATGATGTACATCAGGCCCAGCATCTTATGGTCAGTTGTGGTGAGCATTTTCCAGGCCAGGCTACCCTTGCGGCCTGACCCGGTAGGTGCAGGCCGTGCAGGTGCGACCTCGTGGTCGCCCTTAGGCACTACAGCTGTCATAGGTTCCTCCTGACTACGCGATAACGCTGCACATGCACAGACACTGTGTGCGCAGAGTTACCCAAGTTTTATGCTGTATTGATGTTAGTGGAACCGTACTGCGTTTTTCCATCTCTACGGCGGGAAAGCCCACCTTCTACATTGTTGTTTTTTCGTAACGAATGCCCGCCACTAGCCGTTCTTGGGGGTGTTGTGCATGATTGAGCTTCATATTTCCTCCCTATTTGTGACAGGAAACACTTTCGAGGCTGGCACTGCAGGGGTGAGAAGATGATCATTCCACTAATCCCCCTCCCCCCACACGGGTTAAACCCAAGGTTGACCCCTGCGCACCGTCGCTAGCATCCCTCCCCTGAAAAGCGCGAAGCGACAGGGCGCAGGGCACGAGATGTGCAGATGAAGATTCCAGGGTCACCCTAGTTGGCTACGTAAACGTGGCTGCGGTTAAGGTCGTTGCGCTCCGCAATATCAAGGAGCGCAGTAGCCATATCTGGGGCAGTAATCATCCATCCGCGAGGTACGGGCGCTGAGGTGCTCAGGCGGTACCGATTTTTCGCTTTTCCAGGCCGAACGGGCTGAATTCGAGGCGCCCTTATTGCGGTCCACCTAGCATCACTTTCCCAGAGCACAATATCCATACGCCGCATGTCGTCATAAGTAGCACCGAGAAAGTGCTGCAGTAAGGGCAGAACAATCCATAGCTTTAACAGCCCTTGGCGCGCCCAGTGTTCAGCCACTTCAGACGAAATGACAACCAGCCGTTCAACACCATGTTGCCCCATTGCCGCAAGAAGATTCTTAGTACCAGCGGAGTACAGCTGCGTGGGAGTGTTAGCTGTTCCAACACCAACGGTGCTCACAACCGCATCCACCCCTTCAAGCCAGGGAGTTAACGCATCGACATCAAGAATGTCCACTGCGGCCTTTGTTAGTCGCTCGTGGCTTATCTCCAGTTTTTCTGGAGTTCTAGCCACAGCAATCACATCATGACCACGTGATAGCGCTTGCTCAACAACCGAACGCCCGACAGTCCCCGTAGCGCCAGGTACAAGAATCTTCATCCGTATTTACTCCCCTAGAAGTCCCAGTCGTCGTCTTCGGTGGCTTCGGCTTTGCCGATCACATAGGAGGAACCGGAGCCGGAGAAGAAGTCATGGTTTTCATCAGAGCTGGGTGACAGCGCGGAGAGGATTGCCGGGGAGACGCGGGTGTCGTCGGCGGGGAAAAGTCCTTCGTAGCCAAGGTTGTTCAGAGCCTTGTTGGCGTTGTAGCGGAGGAAGCGTTTAACGTCTTCGGTCCACCCCAGCTCGTCGTAGAGGTCTTCGGTGTATTGGGTTTCGTTTTCGTAGAGGTCGTAGAGGAGCTCAAAGGTGTATTCCTTCATTTCCTCGCGCTCGACTCCGTGAGCGCTTTGAGCCCTTTTGGTACTTGTAGCCGATGTAGTAGCCGTGGACGGCTTCGTCACGGATGATCAGACGGATCACATCGGCAGTGTTGGTGAGCTTCGCGTGGCTTGACCAGTGCATGGGGCAGGGTAGAAGCCCGGAGTAGAAGAGGAAGGATTCGAGCAGCGTGGAGGCGACTTTGCGCTTGAGCGGGGCGTCGCCTTCGTAGTAGCTGAGGATAATCTCGGCTTTTTCTGCAGATTCTCGTTTTTCTTCGGACCAGCGGAACGCGTCGTTGATCTCGGGTGGACGCGAGCGTCATAAATATAGAGGAGTAACTTTTCGCGTGCACGGATTCCATGAAGGCAATGTTGGTGAGTACCGCTTCTTCATGGGGCGTCAGGGGCGTCGGGAATCAGCGACACCGCGCCGACGGTTCCCTGAATGGTATCGAGCATGGTCAGACCCGTGAACACCCGCATGGTTGTTTCTTGTTCGAGGGCGTTGAGGGTGTTCCAGCTTTTGATGTCGTTGGACAGCGGCACTTTTTCGGGGAGCCAGAAGTTTCCGGTGAGTCGGTCCCAGACCTCAAGGTCTTTTTCGTCTGGAATGGTATTCCAGTTGATGGCGCTGATGGGGGCTGTTGCGCGATTCAGGGATGGCTTTCGCGATGCGCAGGGGTTGCAGCAGTGAGCTTTTTGCCGTCACAGTCTTTGTCTCCTCGTGTACAAAACATTCAATCCGCCACACTACCACCATTTTTTACCGTGATATTCAACACACCCCTTCGTCCGCTGCCATTGCTTCCCGCCATTCTCCCCGATGCTTATCGACGCCCCACCTTCCGCAGCTATGTCCATAACCTAAACCTGTTACAAGCAGTTTATTTAGACGCTCATCGCATTAATCACGCAGAGGCGCGTTCTGCGGATGAGCAACCTTCATTTTGTCAAGTAACGCAAGCCAAACCATACCGAAAAATACGACCAAAATGCCCTCCTACCAGCGAGTTAGGCAAGCATAAGTCGATTGATGGCATTGTAGACTCATGGCTATGAAACTCAGTGACACACTCGCAGAAGCGTTCAACAAGCAAGTAACCGCAGAACTTGAAGCCTCCCTGGTCTACCTCCAACTCTCCTACATCCTCGACGACCTCGGCCTGGTGGGCATGCGCGACTGGATGAAAACCCAGTCCGAAGAGGAACTGACCCACGCACAGCAGTTCGCCGATCACATGCTGGACCGCGATGCCACTCCCCAGATTGGCACCATCAACTCCCCCCGCACTGAAGGTCACCAACGCCATCGAAGCTTTCGAGGCCTCCCTGGCTCACGAGCAGAAGATCTCCGGCATGATCCGCGACCTGGCTGCCGCCGCCCAGAACGAGGGCGACTTTGATTCCCGCCCACTTCTGGACACCTTCCTTCAAGAGCAGATCGAGGAAGAATCCACCGTCAAGGAAATTCTTGACCGCCTGCGTATGGTCGCAAACGATGGCTCCGGCCTGCTGCGCATGGACGCAGAACTCGGCGCACGCGAGGATTCCGACGACTAATTTGTCCCCCTTTATCTAATCCGATCTAACCCGGCTTATCATCTTAAGCCGGGTTTTTGCCTATCCAGGCCAGTATCGCGTCCACAACATGCTGGATGGCGGCCGTATTCTCCACTACTATCCCCCACTCATCCGCCTCTAATGGTTCGAGTGCATTCAGTTGAGAATCCAACAAGAGCGGGGGCATGAAATGCCCGATACGCGCTTCCATTCGGCTCGCAATGAGTGCGCGCGGCGCAACAAGATGAATAAACACCACATCCCCCTGCGCACGGCGCAGAATATCGCGATAGCTGCGTTTGAGCGCAGAGCAAGCCACCACAGAGCTGCCCGCTGCATCCATCCACCGCACCAAGGATTCAAGCCACGGCACACGGTCCGCATCGGTCAGCGGCACACATGCAGCCATTTTGGTTATGTTAGTTTCCGGGTGAAGATCATCCGCGTCTACAGCTGCTAGATCTAGATGCGCGCCCAACCGCGCCGCAACAGCACTTTTCCCGCTGCCCGATACCCCCATGACCACATAATGCGCTGGTTTCATGCCACCCTTTCTCGGCACGACACATACCTATTTTAAATGATATACATCACACTTTTTACTAGGTGTGATCTTTTTTAGGATACTCGCTACCCAAGGGCTTCAGAAAAGCTGCAGGTCAACGACGTGGGCACCCCCACTTTTCCATAACTACTGTTCAAGGCTGCGACACTTTCCTTACACAATACTGAGAATTAGGGTAAAGATATGCTAGAAATAGCAGTGAGCACTTCCAACCGTACATCTGGATCGCAAGGAACTACAGTGACCTACACTCCGACTTCCCCCACCCCGCTTCTCGACCCAGTCCTGAAGGAACTCGGCACCGAGATCATCAGCGGGAAAAATTCCCGCAGGGCAACGTTTCACCCTGCAGGACCTGTAGTACCCGGTTTGGAATCTCACGCACCGTTGCCCGCGAAGTAATGCGAGCCCTTGAACAACTTAACCTTGTTCACGCTTCCCGACGCGTTGGCATCACAGTGCTGGAGAAGAAAGACTGGGCTGTATTCGATAAATCCGTCATCGCGTGGCGTCTAGAGACGCCCCAAGAACGCGATCTTCAGCTCCATTCACTCACCCAACTACGCATAGCCGTCGAACCCATCGCAGCCCGCGCAGCCGCCAACAACGCCAACCCTGAGGAACGCACACGGCTCGTGGAACTCTCCACCCTGATTTGCGACCTCGGCCGCAGTGGCATGGGCAACTCCCCCGACTTCCTCAACGCCGACATCGAATTCCACACCCTCATCTTGACCTCATCTCGCAACGAGATGTTCGCATCCCTCGCCTCCACCGTGGCAACGGTGCTGACCGGCCGCGCGCACTGGGGACTGCAACCCAACCATCCTTCCGACGAAGCACTCGACCACCACGAACGCCTCGCAGCCGCCATCGCTTCTGGCGAGGGCCTCGCCGCCGAAGACTATGCTCGCATGCTTGTCAGTGAAGCCCGCGAAAGCCTCGCAGTACTCACTCCCGCCTCCTAGAGTCGACCAATAGTGCTGGCTCACCACAAGCGACAATGTGGTGAGCCAGCACTATACTTTTTCTAGCCGCACCCCAGCCCCCAAAAACCTACAATGTGCAGCTCACGCAGCCTTCTACCTCAGTCCCCTCCAGGGCGGTTTGCCGGAGGCGGATGTAGTAGATGGTTTTGATGCCTTTGCGCCAGGCGTAGATTTGAGCGCGGTTGATGTCGCGAGTGGTGGCGGTGTCTTTGAAGAACAGGGTGAGGGATAGCCCCTGGTCGACGTAGCGGGTGGCCACGGCGTAGGTGTCAATGATTTTCTCGTACCCGATGTCGTAGGCATCTTGCTAATAGTCGAGATTGTCGTTGGTCATGTAGGGCGCCGGGTAGTAGACGCGCCCGATTTTGCCTTCCTTGCGGATTTCTATCCGGGAGGCGATGGGGTGGATGGATGAGGTCGAATTGTTGATGTAGGAGATCGACCCAGTTGGTGGCACCGCCTGGAGGTAGCGGTTAAACATGCCATGTTTGGCCACCTTTTCTTTGAGTTCTGCCCATTCTTCTGTGGTGGGCGTGTGGATGCTGGACCGCGCGAAGATTTCCTTAACCTTGTCGGTGCGGGGCACGAACTCGGCAGGGTCGTAGCGGTCAAAGAATGTCCCGTTGGCATAGTCGGAGTCTTCGAATCCTTCGAAAACAGCGCCGCGTTCCTGGGCGATTGCGCAGGATGCTTTGATGCATTCGTACATGACGGCTGCAAAGTAGGCGTTGGTGAAGTCGAGTCCTTCTTCTGATCCGTAGTGGATGTGTTCGCGCCCGAAGAATCCGTGCAGGTTCATTTGGCCGAGCCCGATGGCGTGCGCGGCGTCGTTACCCTTTCGGATGGAGGGCACGGAGTCGAGCGAGGTTTGTTCGGATACGGCGGTGAGCCCGCGGATGGAGGTTTCGATGGTGCGGGAGAAGTCTGGGGAGTCGACGGCTTTGGCGATGTTGAGGGAGCCGAGGTTGCAGGAGATGTCTTCACCGACTTTGGCGTAGGTGAGGTCCGCGTTGAACTCTGAGGGGGTGGAGATTTGCAGGATCTCGGAGCAGAGATTGGAGTGGGTGATGCGGCCTGCGATGGGGTTGGCTTTGTTCACCGTGTCTTCAAACATGATGTAGGGGTAGCCGGATTCAAATTGGATCTCGGCGAGGGTTTGGAAGAATTGGCGCGCGTTGATCTTGGTTTTGCGGATGCGGTCGTCTTCCACCATCTCGTTGTAGTGTTCGGTGACGGAGATGTCAGCGAAGGGTTTGCCGTAGACGCGTTCGACATCGTAGGGGGAGAACAGGTACATGTCGTCGTTGCGTTTGGCCAGTTCGAAGGTGATGTCGGGGATGACCACGCCCAATGACAGGGTTTTGATGCGGATTTTTTCGTCCGCATTTTCGCGCTTGGTGTCCAGGAACTTCATGATGTCCGGGTGGTGGGCGCTGAGGTAGACGGCCCCCGCCCCCTGACGCGCGCCGAGTTGGTTGGCGTAGGAGAAGGAGTCTTCAAGGAGCTTCATCACGGGGATGACGCCGGACGACTGGTTTTCAATGCGCTTGATGGGCGCGCCGGCTTCGCGGAGGTTGCTGAGCAGCAGAGCCACACCACCGCCACGTTTGGAAAGCTGTAGTGCGGAGTTGATGGCGCGCCCGATGGACTCCATGTTGTCCTCAATGCGCAGCAGGAAGCAGGAGACGGGTTCGCCGCGCTGGGCCTTGCCGGAGTTGAGGAAGGTGGGCGTGGCGGGCTGGAAGCGTCCGCTCATGATTTCGTCGACAAGGCTCTCGGCAAGCTGGTGTCACCCGCCGCGAGCGTGAGGGCGACCATGCAGACGCGATCTTCGTAGCGTTCGAGGTAGCGGCGGCCGTCGAAGGTTTGCAGGGTGTACGAGGTGTAGTACTTGTAGGCCCCAAGGAAGGTGGGGAACCGGAATTTCTTGGCGTAGGCGCGCTTGAACAGGGATTTGATGAAGTCGAAGGAGTACTGGTCAACAACCTCTTGTTCGTAGTAGTTGTTGCTCAGCAGGTAATGGAATTTTTCCTCCAGATCGTGGAAGAACACGGTGTTTTTGCTGACGTGCTGGAGGAAGAATTGCTGACCGCTTGACGATCCTTATCAAATTGGATGTTGCCGTTGTCATCCCACAGGTTTAACAGGGCATTCAGTGCGTGGTAGTCCAGTTCTTCACGCTCTGCCATGGTCTCGCTCAACGTCTGCAGCCTTTCCAATAGAAGTATGTGTGCGCTATCCGCGCGTATCGACGCCCGCTTCTCCCGCGGCGTCGTCATGTGGGTTACGGTTTAATCCTAGTTTTTCTGCGTTGTCCAGCAGTCCGGCGCGCAGGATGCGCACGTCTTCGTCGGTTCCGAGAAGTTCAAAACGGTACACGTACGGGACTCCCTGCTTTTGGCGGCTATCACGTCGCCTGCTTTGCCGTAATCGGTGCCAAAGTTGGTATTCCCTCGAGGACACGACCGCGCGGATGAGGCTGCGGTTGTGTTCATTGTTGAGGAAACGAATAACTTGCCCTGGTACCGGACGGGGTTCGTTGCCGGATATAGAGGCCCCTCCCCCGTAGGTGGGACAGACCAGCACGTAGGGTTCATCCACGACGAGCGGAGGATCGTTCCGATGCAGCGGAATGCGCGCGGAGGGCAGTCCCAGCTTGGTCACAAAGCGATGGGTGTTTCCCGTTGCCGAGGAAAAATACACCACAAGCATCTTGTATCGTCCATTCGTCTGTGTGGCATGAAAAAAGCCGCCCACGCATGCAACGGTATGGGCGACTGGAAACGCCTCCGTGACGAGGCGTCGTGAAGCCGCGTTAGTTAGGCAACAGCCGCAACGAGGCTGCGGATGCGCTCGGGGCGGAAGCCGGACCAGTGCTCGCCGTTGGCTTCAACAACGGGTGCCTGAAGGTATCCGAGGGCCAGAACATAGTCGCGGGCTTCATCGTCCATGCTGATGTCTACGAGGGTGTAGTCCAAGCCAGCACGGTCCAGGGCCTTTTTGGTTGCGGTGCACTGCATGCAGGCGGGCTTGCTGTAGACGGTGATAGCCATGTTCTTCCCTCATCTGTTTGCGGTTTGCTCTTCTTGCGTGTTGTCCGGTAGCCGCTCCCTGCGACCTGACCGGATCACATGAAGAAACACTATACTTTGTGCCTACCTAATTCAACTAGCACTACATATAGTAGTTACATCGTGAGTATTCCCAGCAAACCGCGCAATCTGGCCACTATATCTAGCCTGGTTTTTGCGTGCCATGTGATTACAACGATGAAATTTGCCCGCTTCACACCCCTAATATCCCTGCTCACCCACATCGCCCCCCACCACCCTCGCCATACGGCCAAAATGTGTCGTTTGACACATTTTTGATGACAAGTGCGCAGGTCGCCAAACCCTCAACCCGTACTTCACCCCCAAAAAGCAGACTCTGCAGTGCTGTGCGCTCCGAAGAAGTTCCACACGTGTAATTCAAAAAGAATCCGCTTTTGTCAAATCGAATTCAAGCAGCCACTACACCCGCCCTGAGCAGCGCTTTCTTCACCTAAAGAGCACATAAAACCACCCGAAGAAAACCCCACAGCCGCACAAAAACCGCCCACCATAACGGCGAGCGGCTTCCAACTCCCGGTGGCTTAGCCCTGACGAGCCTTGAACCGGGGCTCCTTCTTATTGATCACGTAGACCTTGCCACGACGACGCACGATCTGGGCGCCCGGCTTATTCTTCAGCGACCGAAGGGACTTACGGACCTTCATCGGGCGCCCTTTCTCATGCGCGTACAGCGGCGCACATCACCACACGCCGCGTGTAATTTTTCGCTTACAGTTCCTTAACGCATAGCCCAGCTATGACACGAGGGACCATGTTATCGTATCGACCCTGTTTTAACAAACCAGATTGGCGCACTCCATTACCATAATTGTCATGGATAAACAGCACACACGGACCTCCGCACCCACATCCAGAGCAGCCTCAACGTCTCCCCCACCATCAATCCGCAGCACGAGATAGCCACGCGTGTGACTTCCTCGCGGACTACCTGCTCCACACCGGGCTCAAGGGATATGTGCTGGGCATTTCCGGCGGCCAAGACTCCACCCTTGCGGGCCGCCTCGCACAACTCGCCGCAGAAAAAGTACGCGCACAGCAGGTCAACGCGGAGTTCTGGGCCGTGCGCCTCCCCTATGGAACCCAGGTAGACGAAGACGACGCCCAAAACCGCGCTCCGCTTCATCCAGCCCGACCACAGCATCGTCATTAACATCAAAGCAAGCCACTGATGCCATGGATAACGCCGTTGCCGCTGCGCTCGGGCGTGACGACCTCACCGATTTCAACCGCGGAAATGTCAAAGCCCGCCAGCGCATGATCGCGCAGTACGCCGTCGCCGGCGAGTACGGCTTGGCGGTCATTGGCACCGACCACGCGGCAGAAAACATCACCGGCTTTTTCACCAAGTTCGGCGACGGCGGTGCCGACATCCTGCCGCTCGCGGGCCTAACCAAACGCCAGGGGGCTGCACTACTCCGCGAACTCGGCGCACCCGAATCCACCTGGGCGAAGGTGCCCACCGCCGACCTTGAGGACACGCGGCCGTCGTTACCCGACGAAGAAGCCCTGGGCGTCAGCTACACCGACATCGACACCTACCTGGAAACCGACCAACCGCTTACCGACGCCGCCCGCACCCGCCTCGAACACCTGTGGCGGGTTGGTGAACACAAACGCCACCTGCCCATCACGCCCTTCGACACGTGGTGGCGCGCTTAACGACGCCGCGACCCCGTAATAAAAGCTGCACACCGTCAGCACCACCAACGCGCCACCCACAGCGCTGGCCCAGGTGCTGAGATCAAAGAACCCCTGGTTGAGGTCCACATTGAAAAACATCGAGCCGAGGTAGCCGCCGACCATCGAGCCGATAATGCCCAACAGCATGGTGAGAATGATCCCACCGCGCTGTTCTCCAGGCATCACCATCTTCGCAATCGCACCAGACAGAAAACCAAGCAACATCCAAGCGGGGATACTCATGGCCCCCACTATAAACGCAGAAGCGACATCAGCGCCGAGTACAGTAACAACAATGAAACATCACCTTACTGACGACACCATGCTCAACGACCTCGGCGTGCTCCTCCACCGCATCCGCGCTGCCTACGACATTCCCGCCCATGGAGTGCGCGCCGGGGACATCGGCGGTTGGGTAGATTCCCCCGACCGGCTTACCCTCAACGGCTGGATTACTGACGACGCCCAAGCCTACGATGACGCCACCATCACAGGGGCCGCACTGGTCACTGGAAACGCCCGAATTTACGAATCCGCCACCATCGACGAAACCGCACGCGTCAGCGGCAATGCCGCAATCTGCGGTCACGCCTGCATCGGATATGGCGCTCACGTCCACGGCGACATCACCATCGACGGCCGCGCCTGGATCGAAGACGCTGACCTCTCCCACCCCTCCCACTTCCTTATTGTCACCCCACTTGGGCGTGCTGGCGAGAACGCCCAGCTCACCCGTTGCCCCAATGGCTCCTACACCGTCACCCACGGCGACTGGATCGGCTCACTCGATGACTTCGCTGCCGCGTTTGATGGTGCCGAGTACGCGCTGTTCGCGGACCTCGCTCGCGCGCACATCAACGGTGCGTGAGCTCTTAGCTTGGCAGACGCAGTGTCATCAGTGCAGAGATACCCACCGCTGCGGCACCGAAGAAGATGGCGGGAATCGCGGCGTCGGTAAACGCGGTCGGGGTGAGCTGGCCGTCGTAGGCAAGGAAAATGGCGGTGAGTCCGGCGACACCAAACACAACGCCCACCTCACGGATCGTGGAGTTCGTGCCCGAGGCGGTCGCTTGCTCCTCAGGGGCCATGCCGACGAGTACCGCGTTGACAATCGGAGAGACGACCAGACCCATGCCCACACCAGCGATAATCATGGCTGGGATCATGCTGCGATAAGACATGTCAGGGGCGAGTATGGCGGCGATCCATGTTAGTCCGCTAGCGAGAAGAATAAGTCCTACGAAAATAACGGGACGGTTGCCGATACGCCCAGCAAGCCATCCTGAGATGGGTGCAACAAAAAGTGGGGCGAGCGTCCACGGCATTGTCTTCACCCCAGCTTCGAGAGGGTTGTTACCCAACACGACCTGGAAGAACTGGGAAAGAAGAAATATCGATCCGTACGTTCCGAAGGCAAAGAGAAAAGTCACCACGTTGGCCATGCTGAAACTGCCGTTTCTAAACATGCTCAGGGGCAGAACTGGGTGCGACATGCGTGCCTCCCAGATGAGAAATGCTAGGAGAAAAGCAATGCCACCGATGATGCTGACAAGAATCCCCGTGCTGGTCCAGCCTTTGTCGTTACCGCGGGAAATGCCGTAGGTAAGAGCAAAAACACCAATGACGGCGAGTATGACACCGAGCAGGTCAAGTTTCTGCGCCTTGCCATAGCTTTCCGGGATTACCCAGTAAATCAGCGCGAGGCAGGCAATGCCTACCGGGACATTGATCCAGAAGGCTGCTTCCCAGTTCACGCCCTCAACGACAATCCCACCGATGAGCGGGCCAAGAGCAACGCCCAAACCGGCAATACCTCCCCATATTCCAATGGCTGCTGCGCGAAAACGCTCTGGAACCGAGGTGCTGAGCAATGTGAGAGAAAGCGGGAAAAGGGCTGCCGCACCCACACCTTGGAGTGTTCGCGCAGCGATGAGCATCCAGGGCTCGGTGCTGAGTCCACACAGCAGAGAGGCGACGGTAAACAATGTGAGTCCCCCGGCAAAGATGCAACGCCTGCCACAACGATCGGCCACCCCAGATGACGTCAGGACCAGGGATGCGAAGGCGAGGGTGTAGGCATTGACAAACCAGCTGAGCTGCTCGAATGTTGCCCCGAGTTCCCGGCCTATGACGGGAAGGGCGTTGGTGACAATGAGGTTGTCAAGCGATGCCATGAACATAGGCAGCGAGACAGTGAGGATGATGAGCCAGATCGGACGGGTTGGTTGCGTTGATTGTTGCGGCTCTGTGCCTTGGGTTTCCGTATTGAGGGTTTCCACTGTTGTTTCCTCCTTGCGAGATGGAGTTCCTTGTGCGGTGTGCAACGTACGATGCGCAAGTTTGGTTGTAATCAATTGATTACAACCAAACTTAGTGTGTGTTGCCCAGCGAGTCAACAGCCCCCCAGCAATCCGCAGGCAGGTGATGATAATGTGGCAACGTGGCCCACAAGAACGCACCGCACGAACCCCGCGAGACCCCTGCCAAAGCAGAACGCCTCCCAGCCGCGGAGCGGCGCGAAAACATGCTTGCCGCCGCCAGCAAAGTCTTTGGCAACCTCGGGTACACGGGTGCAACGACCGACGCCATAGCCAAAGCTGCCGGAGTGAGCCAATCCTATGTCGTGCGAACCTTTGGATCGAAAGAAAACCTATTTGCCGAGGCGTCGGAACGCGCACTCACCCGCATCAAAGATGCTTTCACTCAGGTAACACAGGAAACCAAAGGGGACGACCTCAAGGAAACCATGGGACGCGCCTACGTCGAACTTATGGCCGACCAGTCAAATCTGCTGATCGTCATGCATCTGTTCACCATGGGACAACACCCCCGCTTCGGCCCCATCGCACGCGCCGGTTTTCTTGAGATTTATCGCGTGATTTATGATGCGTTAGACATGGATACAGACGCCGCAAACGAATTCCTAGCGCAAGGAATGCTCAACAACGTACTGCTCGGGATTGGGCTAGTGGAAGTAAGTGATGCCAGCGGACTCAAAAGCAGAGACGAAGTATACAAACTTATGCAAGGCATTTTCCAACAAGATACCGACGCCGTCTTTGGTCACCTGCGCGCACGCGACGAGAGCAGCGAGACCTAGAATCCGGCACCACCACAGCCTTGAACAACGTTAGTGCACAACGTTTGCATGGAAGTTTGCTTATGCCCAGGCACCAAAATGGGGCTTTTTCGAGCTTGAGCATAAGCAGATTTTACGGGGGATCACAATGACACCGTTCAAACCTTGACGCGACGAGGTTGCGGCCTATCAAACTGCCATCCCAGGCCATCATTAGTGCAAAGTTTGTGCCCGGACAGCAGTGAACCTTGTTAACCATCCGCCATCACCAACCCCCTACACCGCTTCCCGAATCATCGCGTAGGAGAGCGTTTCTGGCAGCGTCGACACCTCGGCAACCACGCTAAAGCCGTAGCGCTCGTAGAGTCGGCGGCTGGCATCGGTGGTTGCTTCGAGGAAAACGGGGGCGGGCTGGGCGTCGATAAGCGCGAGGCGGCGCCGCAGCAGCGCAGAGCCGATGCCTTGCCCACGCACGTCCGGCGAGGTGGCGATGTCGTGGAGGTACCAGTGCGGGCTGTCGGGTTGATGCAGGTCAACGGCTTTCTGATGCTTGGCCCCGCGGAGTTCGGCGGGCAGACGACCCCGAACCAGGCCGCGCAGGGTTTCCTTCCAGCCGTATTCGTCGTCGATATCGAGCATGTCGGGGGTTTCAAAGGTGAGCGCCCCGAGTACACGGCCGTCTGTGGAGCCATCAAGGACCACGTCCACGCTGTCACTCCCCCGCAGGCCGACTCCCCATTCGCATTCGGCTTTGATCACGTGCCTGCGTATGCGGGGGCTGGGGGCAATGGCCTTCCACACAGGGTCGTCCATGAAGGCATCGGCAAAGAGTTCCGACACCTGCGGAATATGCTCATCTGTTGCTGTAACGATATGCACCATTATTTCGCCAGCCGTTCCCACAACACCCCGCGATGCCATGCTTTCCGACTTGTCATACCTATCTACCCTAAAAGAAAAACCGGTACAGCACCGCTATTACACCTTTATCGACGCCCCGGAACAGCGCAGGTACGTACGCTGGAAGCTACGCATACTGAAGGAGCAACAGCCATGCCCACCACACTTGTAGCCGGGGCAACCGGATACCTCGGACGCTATATTGTTGCAGAACTCCACCGCCGCGGGCACACGGTTCGCGCCATTGTTCGCGACCGCAGCCGCGCGACCGTTGAAGGTGCCTACGGCGCACCGAGCCTTGATGGTCTTGTCGACGACTGGGCCATAGGAAACGTCACCGACTCAGTGTTCACTCAGGACGTGGCGGCGGGGGTGGATCATGTGGTGTCCGCACTGGGGGTGACACGCCAAAAAGCAGACCCGTGGAACATCGATAACCGCGCCAACCAGAGCATCCTCGCCTCGGCGCTGAGGCATGGTGCCAGCTCCTTCACCTACATCAATGCGCTTGGTGCCGAGACCTGCCCCGCCGAACTCACCCGCGCCAAAACGGCCTTTGCGCGGGCTTTGGAGTCTGCGGATATCGCGTCCACCGTTATTAACCCGTCCGCCTATTTCTCTGACGCGGCGGAACTGCTCACTATGGCCAAGCGTGGGTTAGTCCCCTCTTCGCACCGGACATACGCCTCAACCCCATCTCATGGTGCCGACCTCGCGGCTTACACCGTGGAACAGCTAGAACAGGGAAGCACCGGATCCTTCGACATCGGCGGGCCGGATATTTTTACCTGGAAGGAAACTGGCCACCACAGCATTTCAGGCGGTGGGTAAGAAACCACGCATTGTGAAAGTACCCGGTTGGACACTGCCACCAGTCTTGGGTTTTGTCGGCCTATTCAACTCGCGGCTTGCCGACACCATCCGCTTTGCTACTTGGAGTATGCAGCAGATTGCGTTGCACCCACAACGGGCACTCACCATATTGCGGATTTCTTTTCGGGAGTATGCGGGAAGATAGACGAGAACCCAACTCCCCACACCGGGGTGAAACTTCCCACCCACCGTGAACTTTGAACATCACCTGAACCGAACCATCCAGGCATTATTCTAAAAATAGGTTAACCTAACCTCATCAAAAACCACATTTTTCGCCCCATAACGTGCAGAACATCCCCATACGGCACCCCCGTTAGGCGAGTACCGTGGAATTAGCTCTCCACAACTATTTCTGACTCATCCGAACGGAGTACTGCCATGTCCGTCACCACATCCCGATCTATCTTGTCCGAAGGCAACGCAGCCGCGTTGGCTGCCCTCGCACCGCATTAGGGCGGCGATTCTTCCGTAAGCACCCGCGAATTGGACCGCATGGCCCCTAGCTGTGGATGCCTCCCACTACCTGCACACCCCGGATGCGGTGATGCGTGCGAAGTCCCCCGACTGACGTGGGCGTCGCTATGCGCGTCGCCGCCGAGATGGGCTGGCCACTGACGTTCCGTGGCGGCGGCACGAGCCTGTCTGGTCAGGCACTGTCGGAGGGGTTTGACGGTGGATGTCCGCAGGCATTTCCGCGGCATGGAGATTCTGGATGGCGGCCTGCGTGTACGCGTCCAGCCGGGGCTGACCATTGCGCAGGTCAACGGGGCGCTGGCGCGTCATGGCAGGAAGCTGGGGCCGGACCCGGCGTCGTCAATTGCCTGCACCATCGGCGGCATGATCGCCAACAATTCCTCGGGCATGACCTGCGGAACCACGGCGAACGCCTACCGCACCATCGATTCCATGACCATCGCTCTCCCCAGCGGAACGGTGGTGGATACGGCATCGCCGCAGGCAGACGACATTCTGCGCACCCACGAGCCCGCGCTGGTGGAGGTGCTGGAGCGGCTGCGCGACACGCTGCGCGGCGATAAGTACCGCGCGGACATTGAACGTCGCTACGCCATCAAGAACACCATGGGCTACGGCATCAATTCCTTCCTTGATTTCGATACACCCGCCAAGATTCTTGAGCACCTGATGATCGGCTCGGAAGGCACCCTGGGGTTCGTCGCGGAGGCCGTGTTCAACACCGTGCCCGTGCCCAAGCGCACCGCCACCGGGCTGCTCATGTTTGATTCACTCGACGCCGCCACTGAGGCCCTGCCCAAGCTCGTCTACTCGGGTGCCGATGTGGTGGAGCTTATCGACGCCGCCTCCATCCGCGCCATGGGTCCCGATGCCTCGTCCGTGCTCCCGAAGGGCTTCAACGTGGATCAGCATGCTTCGCTACTGGTGGAGTACCAAGCTATGGATGATGAGGGCATCGCCGAGCACATCGCCACTGGTGAGGCCACATTTGAACAACTTGATGGCCTCTCCACTCCCCCAGAAATGACCAACGAGGCATCCCGGCGCGCCCAAATGTGGGTGATGCGCAACGGCCTGTACACAAAGATCATGCGTAGCCGTCCGAAGGGCACGATGGCGCTGTTGGAGGACATTGCTGTACCCATGGAGCAGCTCGGCGGTGTGTGTACTGAACTGCAGGTGCTGTTTGATAAGCACAACTATGATGGCGCGGTGATTTTCGGCCACGCGAAGAACGGCAATATTCACTTCCTGGTCACGGAGGATTTTGCTGGCCCTGAGTCCTTGAACCGTTACGACCAGTTCACCGAGGACATGGTGGAGTTGGTGTTGCGCGAGCAGGGCACGTTGAAGGCCGAGCACGGCACTGGACGCATCATGTCCCCGTTTGTGCACCGTCAATACGGTGATGATCTGTATCAGGCCATGGTGGACGTGAAGAACGCCTGCGATCCGAAGCGGATTCTCAATCCTGGCACGATCATCACTGACGATCCGCAGCTGCATCTCAAGCACATCAAGCCCACCGACCCGGTTCGTCAGATCATCGATGACTGTGTGGAATGTGGCTACTGCGAACCCGTGTGCCCATCCCAGCACCTGACCACGACACCCCGCCAACGCATTGTGATCCAGCGCGCCATCGCTGCTTGTGAGGCCACCGGCGCCTATGACCTGGCGGAACGCCTGAAAGAGCAGGAGGTGTACGATGTCGTCCAAACCTGCGCCGTGGATGGTATGTGCCTGACGGCCTGCCCAGTGAAGATCAACACTGGTGATCTGATTCGCGCAAAGCGGCGGGAAACCCAGAACGAGACTCTGGACAAGGGCTGGAAAGTTGCGGCAGAGCACTGGGACATGGTGCTGCGCGGGGCGTCGTTAGGCATGACCACGACCCACGCGTTGCCGACAACACCGCTGCGTGGGGCCCTGGGGTTGGCGCGTAAAGCCCTGAGTGAAGACATCGTACCTACCCTGACCAGTGAACTTCCCGGCGGCGGCAAGGTGCGCAAGCCGCAAACGGTACCCAACCCGGATGCCATTTTCATGCCCGCGTGTGTGGGCACCATGTTTGGCACCGAGCATGCTTGCGGCACCGGCGTGGGCGGCGCGGTGCGGGAACTCGCAGCCTACGCGGGCCTGCGACTCAGCACGCCGGCGGGTGTTCAGGAACTCTGCTGTGGTACCCCTGGAAGTCAGAAGGGCCTGGCCAAGGGCTATGAGTGATGAAGGACAAGCTCACCTCCTGGATTGTCCAGCACACCCACCACGGGCGGATTCCACTGGTGTGCGACAACGTGTCCTGCACGGAAGGCATTGTTGTGGCGTTGAAGAACGCCGGGGTTGAGGGCATTACCGTCATGGATGCCACGGAATGGGTGGCCACCTATGTCGCGCCGGTGCTTCCGCCGCTGGCCAAGGCTCGCAAAGCGGCGGTGCACCCGACCTGTTCCTCCACGCACCTGGGCGTCAACGATGCGCTCATGATGCTGGCCGGACTGGTCGCGGACGAGGCCATCATTCCCGACGGCTGGCGCTGCTGCGCCTTTGCCGGTGACCGCGGCCTGCTCCACGAGGAACTCACCGCCACCGCCACCCACGACGAGGCACGCTCCGTCAAGCACCTTGATGCCGACTTGTTCCTGTCCTGCAACCGCACCTGCGAACTCGGCATGACCCGCACCACGGGACACACCTATGTGCATGTGTTGGAGGAGCTTGCGGCGCGCGTCGCTGATCGGGCGGGAACGCGCTGACCGCAGCACCGACCTGGCTGAGTGTTCTACCCAGCGAGGTCGGTGAGTACCCGTACGACCGACGCGCCGTAACCCCCACCAAATAAAATCGCGTGGACCAGCAGGGGCGGCAACTGGTACCAGGGCACCCGCTCGTGCCATCCGTCAGCCAGCGGATAGGTGTTGTTGTAGGCGATGAACGCATCCTTACCGAACCCGCCAAACAAGAGCATCATGGCCAGATCCACTTCGCGATGTGCATAGTACGCCGCCGGATCAATCAACCAGTTCCGCCCCTCCACATCCACCAGACGATTCCCACCCCACAGATCACCGTGCACCAATGCTGGTGGCTCATCCGGCCCACACAAATCCACTGCTTTGGGCAGAAGCTCGTCAAAAAGACGCTGCACCCCACTCGGAACAGCACCCATCGCCGTGGCCTGCGTAATGAGCGGCTGGACACGCCTATACACATAAAAGTCCGGCCACGACTGCGTCGGCGTCAGATCGACCTCCACCGAGCCAAGAAAACCCGAGTCGTCCCCATCAATCCCGCCGAAATGCGGCTGCGGAACCCGGTGCAGTTCCGCCAAACTGGTGCCAAGATCAGCTTCCGAGGGTGAACGTGCGGCCGCCCTCCTCAATCCACTCCAACATCAACCCGCGTGACGACGCCCTGACAACCTCCGGCACACCCAATGTTTCCGGCGCTGTATCCCGCAGGGCTTTTAAGCCACGCGCCTCCCGCTCAAACATCTGCTTTTTGGGTTTCTGATGTGCTTTTAGGAAATATGATGTATCTGGAGTATCAACGCGAAAAGCCTGGGAAATATCACCGCCCGAAAGAGGTGTTACACCGGTGATAGTGAGGCCGTCAGTTAGTTCCGCTGGGAGTTGTGAGTAGTGCATAAAGCCCAGACTACCTGGTTATTTACTCTTACGCGGCCACCCATACACCGCCACAATGAATAGGAAAAGTGCGGCGCCGGAGGTCACATAAATAAACGAACCCCAGTTATAGGTGTCATCCACACCCAGCAGATCCCGTACCCAGAAGTAAGCGGCAGCGCCTATGGCCAGCGTCAACCATCGCAACACCAAACTACGCAGGCTAATGTCAATAACAATCGACCTGTCATTGAAGGTGAAACGTATTTCTTTTTTGTCCGACACGGTAATATTCCTTATTCCCTTGGCGGGCAAAGAACAGATCGTCACAAGCAGCAATATCACACTGACTATCGTTAGCATTTGTTATATGAATATTTCCCTTCATTTTTATTATTTTGCTAGTAATATTTTTCAGTATGCCAAAATTTTCTCAACGTATAAGTAGTGCATGTGCCACAATGATCCTGACCGCAGGGGCGCTAGCCATAACAGCGACAGCTCCCGCCGTGGCCGCTCCCGTCGACAATCCCACCATTGACCCGGTGGGATACAACATTGTCAACGGTGTGCAGGACCAAGAGCATCCGATTACCGTCGCCGATATCACCAAAGATACCGGCAGCAGCAGCACACCTCATCCCTGGGTACGCACCCCATCCTGGAGCAGGACAACGTTGAAGAAAAAATCATTGAGGGCGATTCCCGTACCCAAGTCACCACGACCACCGAAGCACCATTCCGTTGGGTGGGGCTCATCACCTACACCACGCAAGCTGGTGGAACTGGTCGATGCACAGGTTCGCTTGTCGCCGCCGATACCGTGGTCACCGCAGGACATTGCCTCAACAAAAACGGCAGCAACATCACCTTCACACCGGGCCAAAACGGCGCAGACAAGCGCTTTCGCACGGCCAAAGCAAGCCAAGTCTGGTACGACAAAAACTGGCAGTGCCGCTGGCCACGATTGGGGTGTAATCAAACTGGAAACACCCATTGGTTCCGACGTCGGCTGGTTCGGCATGCGCACGCCCGACCCTGGATCCCTCAACGGCAGCTTTGCCACCGTCATCGGATATCCCGGCGACAAACCATTCGGCACTATGTGGAAGGGTCGCAACAAGATCCTGAAAGCCAACAAACTACAGGCACATTACTCCGCCGATACCTCCGACGGCGAGTCTGGCGCATCCATAGTTGACGACACCGCCATCATCTACGGCATCCACACCAGCGGCACCAACCAACAAAACTGGGGAACACTACTCACCGGTGAGTTGTTCAACACGATCGTGAACATTTCCAAACGGGAGGTGGAGGGCTAAGAGATGCCTACCACCTGGTGCGCTGGGCGTCGATAAGCGCTTGTTCAAACGAAATTGAGTACAAATTTTTATTTGTGCTAGAGTGAGGTCACCAGTGATTAAAGAGGTGACATGTGGAAGCAGCAGAAAGTATCGACGCCGCATTGCGTGCGCTGGCTGACCAGAACCGTCGGGCAATCTTGCGGGTGATTCGTTCGGGGCCACAGCCCGTCGGCGCGGTGGCGGAAACGGTTGGACTATCGCAGCAAACGACATCGCACCACCTACGCACCCTTCACAAGGCGGGTCTGGCAACCCTCAGCACAGACCGCACGCGTCATTTGTATGCGGTCAACACCAATGGACTTGCTGCGGTGCGCTCCTACCTTGATGAATTCTGGCCTGACAAGCTCGCCACCCTGAAATCTGTCATCGAGCAGCGGGAGGCGAAGAATGGCTGAGTTCCAGGACTTCATCGACATCGCCGCGCCACCCGAGACCGTATTCGACTACCTGACCACGAACGAAGGCATGACGGCGTGGATGGGGCAATACGCTGACCTCAACCCGACACCAGGTGGACAGTTTGCCGTTGACATCACTGGCCACCCCGTGCGAGGCGAATACCTGGTGGTCGAGCCCTACAGACGTGTGGTGTTCACATGGGGTTTTACAGGCAGCGACCACTTGCCTGCCGGAGCATCCACGGTCGAATTTCTCTTGACTCCCATCAACGGCGGCACCCGTGTTGAGCTGCGCCACTTCAACCTTCCAGAAACCGAAGTCGCAGGCCACAAGCACGGTTGGACTCATTTCCTACCTCGTTTGAAAACTGCGGGCGCAGGGCACGACGCCGGACCAGATCACTGGGAACCCCTCCCCGACTGAAAGGAATCGGTTCCATGACCGCCTACGAGATCGTGAAAAACTACCACCAGGCGTGGACGACAGGTGACATTGAGTTGGCCATGTCCTACATCGCCGATAACATGACATGCCGGGCGCCCGGTGTTGACCTGACTACCAAGCAGGATTATCGGGACTTCATTGCGGGATTCGCCCCACGTCTCACCGGGATCGGCGAGATCGCGGAGTTCGCTGACGGCGACAAGGTTGCGTTGTTTTACTACCCAAAGACCGCCGTCACGGATACCGCCCCCGCTGCGGAACTCTTCACGGTGCACAACGGCGTGATCACTGAAAGCGTCTTAATTTTCGACCGGCTCTCCTATGCGCCGCAGAAAAAAGGCTAAACCCATGGCAGCCATGACACCTGAACAGCAGGCACTTATTCAGCGCATTCAGTCGTTGGTGACTGACCAGTCAGATGTGAGAGAGGTTTCGATGTTCGGCGGGCGCGCGATCATGGTCAACGACAAGATGATCGTCAGCGCAGGAAAAGCCGGCGACCTCCTAGTTCGCGTTGACGCAGACCAGCATGACGCGCTCCTTTCAGAACGCGGTGCCGCTCAAGCCGAAATGGGTGCGGGGCGACGCATGGGGCCAGGTTGGATTACTGTCAGCTCCGAAGCTATCGCTGACGATGAATGCCTGAGTTTCTGGGTCGACGCGGCCATGAGCTACAACAAGGCCGTCACCCGCGCCAACCAGAACTAAAAAACCCGGTCACAGCATCTCTACTGTGACTGGGTTTTTATCTGTGGAGCTAACGGGACTCGAACCCGTGACCCCCACACTGCCAGTGTGGTGCGCTACCAGCTGCGCCATAGCCCCTTGGTGGACTCCTCAAATGTACACGCTGCACTCATGTTGCCACAAATCAGCAGGCACAAGGCATAATGCGTCATGTCGAGGAGTCGCTACAGAACTCAGTGTTAGCTTCCTGTTACTTGAGCAACCCAGGCGTCGCTGACTTGCTGGCTGCTGTCCACAACAGAGACATCTTGACCATCTTTTGTTGATCACGCGTGGGCGAAGAAACGCCACGGCCGAGCCCCTTCCAGCTTGGAGGTGTTGGTGTCCTTCATCTTCAGGAAGGCATCTTTTTCTTTCTCATCCTTGATGGCTTTGGTGACATCTTCGGAGGCACCAAGTGTTTCAGCGGCTTTGGCGAACTGCTCGTTGTCCCACTTGTTGTACACGTCTTTCTGGTTGTTCATCAGCATGGCGCGGAAGTTCCAGTAGAGGTTTGCATCGCCGCTCTTGGCTACGGCGAGCGCTGCAGTGCCCGCGCGAGTGGAGTGGCCTTTGTCGGTGTCTTGGCCGCGGTCCAGGAAGTTGAGGGTGCGGACGTTCACCACGAGCTTGCCTTGGTCGATCGCGTCTTTCATGGCATCGTCGCTGGCGATGGCCAGTTCAGAGCAGTGGGGGCAGGAGAAGTCTTCGTAGAGGTCTACTGTGGGCGTCTCGGCGGTTGCGGAGGCGCTTTTCAGCGTCACAGCGTCATCGGCAAAGGTTTCAGTGAAGGAGACGTTTTGCTTCTCCCATTGTGCTGCGATGTCGTTAGAACCACCGCCACCGCCGTGTGACTTTTGGCCGTTGATCACAATGTAGCCCACCACAACGGCAGCAATGACGATCACGGCGAGCAGCGCCCAGAGGAACCCGTTGCTGCTTTCGTTGGGGGACTTGATTTTGGAACTCATGAATTTAATCCTCGTGAAACAACTAGAGAAGGAAAGCGCAGGGCTCTCATAAACTCTTACGAACTTAACTCCGTAAGAGTTTATGCGCCATGCGCCTTAAATGCACTGTCAGCGATTGTTCGCGGCTACTACATAGCTGCTATGTATAGTTACACGTAAAGGGCCCATTTCTTGAAAGGCCACTTCACTACCCACACCGCTCCCGCAGCAAATACCAGGTCGCGGAGTATTTCTGACAAGTATGTCCATGCTGTGACGTTGGCGTTGTAGCCACCTCCGCCGAAGCATCCGCAGTCGATGGTCAACCCCCGCGCCCACGCGGAGATGATGCCTGCGATGAACACAGCGAAGATGACGCCGGATACCGCAGCTGTGGCCCGGAGGAAAACACCCGCGAGTAGCATGACTCCAAGCGCGATTTCGACGACAGGCAGTGCGGTGCCGATGAGGTCTGAGACGTCTCTGCTGAATAGCTCGTACGCGGCCACGGATTGTTTGGTGGTCACGGGGTCAGCCAGTTTCTGCCAACCGCTAACAAGCCAGACAACGGCGAGTCCGAATCGGGCGATGAACCCGATGGCGGTGGTGACCATCGCCGTCTTGTTATTCTTACCCGACTCAGCGTGCGCGGAATCGGCACCGCCCGCGTCGGCGTTGTTGGGAGTTAACGTCGTAGACACAGCACCCAACTTTAGTGGGTTTGGGCGGAAATGACTACCACGCAGCACTCCGCCAAACCCCACAGAGACATTACCCACCAAGCACGTCGTCTACGAGCTCTGCGGCCTCAGACTGCACTTTTGCCAGGTGTTCTTCCCCGAGGAAGGACTCAGCGTAGATCTTGTATTTGTCTTCGGTACCGGACGGCCGCGCAGCAAACCACGCGTTTTCGGTGCAGACTTTGAGTCCACCGATGGGTGCGCCGTTTCCTGGAGCGTGGGTGAGCTTCGCGGTGATCTCTTCCCCGGCCAAGGTGGTTGCCGTCACCTGTTCGGGTGACAAGGCTTTCAACACGGCCTTTTGCTCGCGCGTGGCGTTGGCATCGGTGCGGGCGTAGACGGGCGCGCCGTATTGTTCCGCCAGTTCGGCGTAACGCTGCGACGGAGTTTTTCCGGTCACTGCGGTGATTTCAGAGGCCAGCAGGTCAAGGATGATGCCGTCTTTGTCAGTGGACCACACGGTCCCATCGTGCCGGAGGAAGGAAGCACCAGCGGATTCTTCGCCACCGAAACCGATGGTGCCGTCGATAAGCCCTGGCACAAACCACTTGAAGCCAACAGGAACTTCCTCAAGGCGGCGTCCCAGTGCGCCGACCACGCGGTCGATCATGGAGGAAGAAACCAAGGTTTTACCCACAGCCGTCTCAGGCGACCAGCCGGGACGATTGCCAAACAAATATTCAATGGCCACAGCCAGGTAGTGGTTGGGGTTCATCAGGCCAAAGTCGGGGGTGACAATGCCGTGGCGGTCGGCATCAGCGTCGTTACCGGTTGCGATGTCGAACTTAGAGCGGTTGTGCACCAGGGACGCCATGGAGTTGGGCGAGGAGCAGTCCATGCGGATCTTGCCATCGGTGTCTAATGTCATGAAACGCCAGGGTTGCGTCCACCTTTGGGGTTGACCACGGTGAGGTTGGAGTCGGTGGGCGTCGGCAATGGCACCCCAGTAATCTACGGATGCGCCGCCCATAGGGGTCCGGCACCGATGCTCAGTCCAGAGCTGCGGATTGCCTCAATGTTTCACCACATTGGGCAGGTCAGCAATGTAGGTGTCCAGGTAGTTGTAGAGGGGTGCAGCGGGAATCCAGTACGCCGGAAACAGGGTACGCGTTTCACCCGGTCAATCCTACGCGCAGCAGTTCGTTGGCGCGGTTCGCAATCCAATCAGTGGCATCGGTGTCGGCCGGGCCGCCGTTGGGTGGATTGTATTTAAAGCCGCCGTCGCGGGGCGGATTATGGGAGGGAGTGATAACAATGCCGTCGGCACGTTTCGGGTCGGTACCGGTGACACCACCAGGGAGTTTGGCGTTGTGGGCAGGATGGCGTGCGACACTGCCGGGGGTTGGGGTGTAGCGCCCGCGGTCGTCGACAAGCACAGGAACATCGTTAGCCAGCAACACCTCAAGCGCAGATACCATCGCGGGTTCGGAAAGCGCGTGGGTGTCGCGCCCGATGAAGATGGGGCCGTTGATGCCTTGCTGCGTGCGGTAATCCACAATCGCTTGGGTGGTGGCGTGAATGTGGTTTTCATTGAACGCGGAATCAAGGGAGGAACCGCGGTGCCCGGATGTTCCAAAAAGCGACCTGCTGGTCGGGGTTTTCCCATCGGGAATGCGTGTGAATAGGCGGTGACCACCTCGGCGATGTCGATAAGGTCCCGATCTTCCGCCACAAGACCTGCACGTTCATGTGCCATAATTGTCTCCTTAACAAAACTCGAACTATAAATGACGCTAGTTAACGTCTATCTTGCTCTGATTTTCGCCTGCCCGCACGATACGTGACGCATCTCCCTCCCCAACAGCACGTTTTCCACTACATTCCAAAGAATGGGCATCATTCCACCTAGCATTCGCGACATCCTTACCGTTGGCATCGGTGCCGCACTCGGGGCGGTCACACGCTTCCTGATCACAAGCGCCATACCGGTGGGCGGCCTCTGGTCGCTCTTAGCCATCAACATCGCAGGCTGCTTCCTCATGGGCCTCATCCGCCCAGGGTTGTTCTGGGGCACAGGTTTCCTCGGTGGGTTCACCAGCTTCAGCACCTACATGCTCTTCGCTCATCACCTGTTTATCGATGCCCCTCCCCTCCAGGCCGCAACCTACCTTCTTGTCACCAGTGCTTCCTGCATTGGCGCCTGGATACTTGGCGATTGGATCCATTCTTTGAGACCAGAGGCTGCGGCATGACGACCATCCTTCAGATAGCTTTTGGAGGATTCCTCGGAGGCAGCCTCCGCTACCTCCTCTGTCGGCTCCCCCACGGACTTCTCCTCGCCAACACCATCGCCTGTTTCCTCCTCGGACTATCCCAGCACAGTCCCTTCCTTGCCGTCGGCATCGCCGGGGCTCTTTCCACGTGGTCAAGTCTTGCCGCGCACCTCGGACCGCTCCTTCGCACCTCCCGAGCACAGTTCGTCCGAAGTATCTGCGCCACCACGCTGTGCGGATATGCCGCGATTCTCGTCGGCTTATCCGTATAGTTCAGGTCATGGATCTTAAAGACTTCCAATATTCAGAATCAATACTTATCGACGCCCCCGCACACCACGTCTACGATCTTGTCACCGATGTCACCCGCACCGGCGAATGGAGCCCCATCGTAGAAACCTGCTGGTGGAAAGAACCTTCCGACCACGCCGAAGTTGGGGCGTGGTTCATTGGACGCAACGTCACTCCCGAACGCACATGGGAAACCGAATCCCTTGTCACCGAAGCTCAACGACCCATCGCATTTCAGTGGGCCGTCAACGGTGGCGTTGTCCGCTGGGGATACACCATCGCCCCCACCGATACCGGGTGTGAACTCACCGAAACCTGGGAGTTGACCCAGCAAGGACTCGACTTTTTCCGCGAAAAATACGGCGACGACGCTGAAAACCAACTCGCCGACCGCCGAGCAGCGGCACTAGCAGGTATCCCCGCTACTTTGGTTCGTATCAAAGAAATTGCCGAAACCGCCGCGTAACATAGAAAAGAAAAGGGTGGCTGGGCGCTCACACAGGCACGCCACACCCCACCCACACAC